>Ga0247841_10001294_pt1 | contig 57880 bp, 59 predicted proteins | sample LaCruzMarch2015__2_FD_192410 | JGI IMG/M metagenome (GOLD analysis project Ga0247841, IMG submission 192410) | Freshwater microbial communities from meromictic Lake La Cruz, Castile-La Mancha, Spain - LaCruzMarch2015_18m | ecosystem: Environmental > Aquatic > Freshwater > Lake | place: Spain... | reverse complement strand
GGGTTTGTTGTTTTTTTTTTTGGAGATGTTTTCTTGTATTTTCTGAGATAAGAGAAATTTGTGAATCTGTTTTCCAATGTTACATTTCTCTGAGGAATTAGTAATTTCTTATCTTTTTGGGACGTTTTCCGTAAAAATTGGCAAAACAATAGTCTTGTAGGGTCGAGAACAGGCGTAGTGGTTTAGATACTGCATAGCCGTTGTCTACCTCTTTCGATTGGCAGTGCCTTAGTAGCAATATCATACCCTATTTCCTGTTCCCGCCACATCAAACGCAACAGGCGGATTTCCCGCATTGCGCTTACCTGCACCTATTCATAACAAGGTTTATGGGACCTATTGGATGGGAGTGACTTTCCAAACTTAGACATAGCGAATCTTGAAGTCATTATACAGACCCAAGGTTTCGAATATCCAATCCGTACTCCATCGCTTCCAACCAAATCCCCGTAAGTTCTTAGACCGCATTAAGTGCCTGCGTACTTTTAGCATAACCCATTCTTTGACATACCGAAAACATTGCGTAGAGTGACCAACTCTGAAGTAATTGCACCAGCCTCGGAGAATAGGATTGATCTGGGTGATGAGTTTCTGAGTGGAAGAAGATTTGTACCGCTGGAAGAGTAGTTTCAATTTTCGCAGAAGAGCTGTTCTTTGTTTCATTTGCGGGGTTCGGAGAGGAAACCATTTACCCTTTGGACTTTTGACTCTTCGAAAGTCAAACCCAAGAAAAGAAAATGTTTGCTTGTTGTCCTTTAGGTCAACGATTTTTGTTTTCTCTTCATTTAGCATTAATCCTAGATTACTGAGCTCTACTCGGATTTCTTGAAGGATTGCTTCTGCAGAAACAGAATTGTCACCACTATAAATGAGAACAATCATATCATCAGCCCATCTCGCATACTCTATCCAAGCAAATACTTTGTCATCCCATGTAGTTCGGCTGGTAGCCTGTTTTCTGGATTCCAGCAGGATGTCTAGATCGTTTAGATACAGATTCGCAAATAGGGGCGAAAGAACTCCGCCCTGACCTAATCCTAGTTTGCCATTTCCTTTGAGGATACGCTTGACCATTTTGAGGATATCCGGGTCAATCACTCGCTTGGCTATCTTGGCTAACAAGATATGATGGCGGACATTGTCGAAAAAGGATTGGATATCCAGATCAATGACGGTAGTTTTGCTCTGTAGAATAGCAGATGACACTCGGTTAAGAGCTTCACTGGCTTTCCGATGGGGTCGATACCCAAAAGAACCTTCCTGAAAGTCTGCTTCGAAGATTGGTTCAAGAATCAGTTTCATGGCTCCCTGTACCACCCGGTCTCGAATCGTAGGAATGTGGAGAGTTCTCATCTTGCCATTTCCTTTGGGAATTTCCAGAGTGCGGTATCGGTTAGGGTAATAGGTTCCTTCCACTAATTCTTTCTGAATAGCCAACAGGAAGCAATCAAGTCCTTCCTGTCCTTTTTGCTCAATCTGCTCAAACGATACCCTGTCAATTCCAGGGTCTCCATTCCTTTGTCTGGCCGACTTGTACGCTGTTTGCAATGTTTCTAACTTACACACATGCACCATTAAACCCCAGAACTTGTGGGTTTTCTCGGACTTCGCCTTGTTACTCATCTTCTCTCGCAGGTCTTGTAATCCAATGGGTGATTTTATCATCTTCACCTTTACCTCCCGTTTAGATCGAAGAAAAACATACAGTAGAGCTCCTTCCCTCCCCTGGAATTACCCAGTATCCTCGGTACTACGAGCTCATCCGACTCCTTGCTGTCTCGTCCTCATTTCCTGTGTTACAGTTATAGAGAACGACTGCTCCAGCAGATTTCTTGCTGGGACAGCGAAGGTCTCTCCAGTTGTTCCTTTATCCTTGTGCTCATGCTGTGGCTAACGCCCCGCCAAAGAGGGAAAACGTATCTAATCCGGATTTCGACTTTCCCTTACTGCCTTCGCCTAAACACGGAAAGCTCTGCCTTTGGTTGTTTAATGCTAACGAGGTCACCTGTGCCTTTACTTTCGTTACGGCCTGAGCACTTGCTCACCATACAACATTATGGCTTTGTCAATGAGCTTCAAGTTCCTGATTTCTCATGAACCTGTCATTCAAGCTACAGGAGTTCGGATTTTTCCCCTGACAGGACTAACTCCTGCTGAATAAAAGAACCTTACTCTGGACACGCCGAGTTTTGAATTTTCACTGGAAGCAGTCGTTCTTTGATATTTTTAAAAAATATCGGTTTCCCTCTTGATGTAACAGCTGTTAATTTTATAATATTGTAACAATGGTTACTAATAAAGATCCTATACAATGGTGGATATGCACATATAAAATACCTGCCGAACCTTCTCGATATAGAGTTGCAATCTGGAGAAGGCTCAAAGAAGTAGGTTCAATTTATTTGCAAAACTCCATCTGCATTCTCCCAGATACACTTAAAAATGAAGAATTTCTGCATTCGATCGACCACGAAATTAAAAGCTATGATGGAGACAGTTTTCTTCTCAAGAGCGTATTTATCTCCAAAGAAATGGAGAAAAAAATTGTGGATCGGTTTAATGCAGAGAGAGAAAATGAGTACGATGAACTGATCAATCACTGCCAGGCTTTGATGGACGAAATCGAGCGAGAAAAAAGAAGAAATAATTATACATTTGGTGAATTAGACGAGAATGAAGACGAATTGAAAAGGTTATTCCTGTGGTTTGAAAAAATTGAAAAGCGTGACTTTTTTAATTCTATCGGCTTAGAAAAAGCAAAGCAAACTTTATCAAATTGCAAAGAATTGCTTCAACACTTCTCCGAACAAGTCATTAGATTCGAGGAAGGCTCTTAGTCATTATTTACAAAATAAAGGTGAAAATTACATGAAGGAAGCTGGCAGTAAACGAACCGGATTAAGTTCAATCCAGGCAGAAGGATTATTAGAAGAATTTGGGTTTAACGAATTAGTCAAAAATAAAAAACCAAACCCTCTCGCAAAGCTGATCAGTATTTTTATGGAGCCAATGTTCCTTTTGTTATTAGGAGCTGCTTTTCTATATATACTTCTCAAAGAACCCAGGGAATCTATTATCATGATGGTTTTTGTACTTTTCATTGCCAGCATTACTTTTATTCAGGAATGGCGAACCGAAAAAACATTGCATGCCTTGAAAGAATTAACATCTCCCCAGGTTAAAGTAATTCGTGATGGAGAAAAAAAGGTTATCCCCTCAATTAATTTGGTTCCGGGCGATCTAGTTGTACTTGAAGAGGGAGAGCGTATTCCTGCTGATTGTGAAATCCTAGAGTTTTCAGGATTTTCTGTGGATGAATCAAGCCTAACAGGAGAAAGTGAGGTTGTGTATAAGACAACAAAAGAAGATGCCGATCCTGAGGAAAATACGGAACATTGGAAGAAATATTTATTATATGCTGGAACTCTTTCTGTTTCTGGTCAATGTGTTGCGATCGTACAAAAAACAGGAGTATTTACGGAATATGGTAAAATCGGCAAAGCAATTTCTGAAACTAAGGATCATCTGACTCCTTTGCAGCAAAAAACAAGAAAACTAGTTAAATCATTTGCCATTGGAGGTCTTTTTTTGTGTGCTCTTGTTATTGTTTTTTCCTATATGTATACTCGAGAAATCGTTCACAGTGTTTTAGCTGGTGTAACGCTAGCAATGGCAATCATCCCTGAAGAATTCCCTGTCGTACTGGTAATTTTTCTTTCCTTAGGTGCTTTCCGAATGGCGAAACAAAATGCCCTGCTTCGAAAAACAGCTGCCGTTGAAACATTGGGGTCGGCTACAGTACTTTGTGTAGACAAAACAGGCACCTTAACAAAAAACCAAATGACAATCTGTCATTCATATGAACATCCTGTCAAAGAAAACATGGCCCACAATGGTTTTTCATACAAGGAAACATTGGTGCTGGCTAGCGATGAAGACCCTTTTGATTCGATGGAAAAAGCGATTCAGGTTTTTTCAGCAACCAATCGAAGTGAAATAGAATTAAAAAAAAGTATTGAATTTTATGAGAGTTATCCTTTTAACACAAAAATAAAAATGATGGCAAATGAATACACGTATAAAGATTCTTATTACCTTGCCTTAAAAGGTTCTGCAGAGTCTGTTCTTGATTTATGCAATCTAGATGAAAAAGAATATGCGAATATTGAATTTCTCATTGACAAGATGGCAAATCAGGGACTGCGCGTATTGGCTGTAGCAGATTCGATCAACAAACTCCCTTCCGATTCTTTACAATCAATTCGATTTACATTTAAAGGATTAATTGGACTGCAAGATCCTCCTAAAGACGGAGTTCCTGAATCCATTCGAATTTGTCAGGATGCTGGAATCCGAGTTATTATGATCACCGGGGATTATAGTAAAACTGCAAAGGCAATTGGAAAACAGATTGGATTAAAATTTAACGAAGAAACAATTACAGGTGATATGATCGATAATATGAATGATGAGGAATTATCAAAAGCTGTGACTCGATGCGATATTTTTTCTCGCGTTATACCAGAACATAAAATGAAGATAGTCAGTGCGTTAAAAAGCAATGGTGAGATCGTTGCAATGACAGGAGATGGGGTAAATGACGCTCCAGCATTAAAACTAGCTGATATAGGTATCGCTATGGGGAAACGAGGAACCGAAGTAGCCAAAGAGGCTGCTGACATGGTTTTACTTGATGACAATTTCACAACAATTGTTCAATCAGTGAAAGATGGGCGTCGGATTTATGACAACATCCGAAAAGCCATGGTTTATATAATGATTATTCATATTCCTATTGCTGGATCCACACTTTTTGCTCCACTATTTGGATTAAACCAGATCTTGCTCCCAATACATATTGTGTTACTCGAACTGATCATTGATCCTACTTGTTCTTTAATTTTTGAAGGAGAAGAAGCAGAATCCTACATTATGAAAATTCCACCCCGGTCACCAAAAGAACCTTTATTAGTTTCTATGTTTCTCTTAAAAGTAATTTTACAGGGACTTTGCATGCTAGCTGCTACTTTCATCCCATTTCATTACATGTTTGATAGTGGTTATTCAATTGAAATAGCAAGGAGTTTTGCCTTATCGACTCTTATCTTTTCCAATATTTTTCTTGTGCTTGTGAATCGATCAAACACGAAGTACCTTTTTGAAATTTTTAAGGAAAAACAAAATATAGCAAGAATTTGGATCAATGGAATAGCGATTGCTATTCTTCTCATGGTTGTTTATCTGCCTTTTTTTAATAGTTTATTTCAAACCAAACCACTTAGTGGGCTTTTAATTTCAAAAGCAGTTTTGTTAGGCTTCATTGCCGTTAGTTGGTGGGAGATTATTAAACTGTTTAGTAATATTAAAATAAAGAAACTGCTTATAAAGAATAAGATCGCAGATTAACCTTAGCGAGAAATAATCCTGAGGAAGGGGCTCTCATGCTCGTTTGGCTTCTATATTGAGAGATTAACTCTTCATAGGTACATGGGATGGTGCGGTCTTTTTCGCAAAGAAAAATAGAAAAACCAATGATTCGTCGTATCATATTGTACAAAAACCGGTTGCCATTAATTCGAATGGTTATGATAGGAACTCGCTCATTTTGTTTACATTCTAATTCATATATCTCACAAATTGTTGATTCGTAACGTCTACTCTCCTTTGAAAAGCAGGCAAAATCATGCTTGCCAATCAGCAATGATAGCAAGTTGTTCAAAGAAGATAGGTTTGGTGGTTTTCGAATTGCCCAAGAATACCGGTTCAAAAAAAGGTTATCTGGAGAAGATGAGATAACATATACATATTCTTTGCTCAGGACGTCATCCCGAAGATTATAAGTATTTGGAACTGACTGGATCCAATTAAAAACAATATCATGGGGTTTTCTTTGGTTTAAGATTGATTTTAGTTTTTGATTTTCAAAGTAATCAGGAGCATCAAAAACAATCAATTGATCCAGGGCATGAACACCAGCATCCGTTCGAGAGGTAAACTCAATGAAGTTTTTTGTTTTCTCAATGGGGGTAAAAACCTTTGTTATTTTCTCTTCTAAAACTTGCTGAACGGTTGTTTTGCCAATCGATATTGAAAATCCGCTATAATTTGTACCATCATAAGAAACACTGCCTAGTCTTTTTTGATAGGGCATCAATACAAATAACTAACAAAAAATAATCCAATAACAAAGAAGATAAATGAAACATAATCAAACCATTGAAACCGCATGATTTTTAAATGAGTTCGTGGAGCACCAACCTGAAAGCACCTTGCTTCCATTGCAACCGCTAAATCATCAGCTCTTCTGAAGGAAGAAACAAATAAGGGTACCAAAATCGGTATTAAATTATTGATCCTCTTAAAAATACTCCCAGTCTCAAAATTTGCACCTCTTGCGCTTTGTGCTTTGATTAGTCGATCTGTTTCTTCTAGAATGGTGGGAATAAACCGAAGAGCAATCGTCATCATCATGGAAATCTCTGAAGTAGGCAATCCGATATATTTGAACGGTTTTAATACAAATTCTAATGCCGAAGTTAACTGCATGGGAGAGGATGTTAAGGTTAGAATTGAGGAAGAAAACACAAGGAGAAGTAAGCGTAAGAAAATAAATAAACCTGCAATCAAACCTTCTTTGTAGATTTTAATAAACTTTATATCTACTAGTGCTTGACCGGTTCCTTTAGTAAAAAGAAATTGTAGCAAAACAGTAAAAGTAATTAATAAGACAATCGGCTTTAATCCATTAATAAAATACCTTAAAGGTATTTTTGTTAAATAAATAACGAAAATTAAGAATGCTAAGAGTAGGAAATATCCGATAGAGTCTTTAATTAGAAAGACAAAAACCATAAAAAAGATCGCAGATAAAAGTTTCATTCTGGCATCCAAATGATGTATGGGGCTATTAGCAGGAATATATTGGCCAATTGTGATGCTTTTTTTAATTTCCATGATTTTTTTTATAATTTAGATATTTTATAATTTCGTCTACTGTTTCATTCATATTAAATTTGTGCAAAGATATTCCGTTATAGCATAAAGACAACTCATGAAGAATTTTCATTGTCTCTGGCAAAGAAAGACCTAGAGATTCCATATATTCAAAATTAGAAAATACTGTCTCAGTTGACCCCTCCAGAACAATTGATCCTTTTTTTAAGACATAAATTCGTTCTGCAATTTCTGCAATTTCGTCCATATCATGGGAAACAAGTATCACTGCAGTATTTCTGGATTGATTGATCCGAATGATTTCCTTTAAAATTTCTTCTTTTGCAAAAGGATCCAAACCAGCGGTAGGCTCGTCAAGTACTAGGTATTCTGGTTTCATGGCTAAAATACCTGCTATCGCTACACGTCTCTTTTCCCCTCCACTCAGGAGCAAAGGGGATCTGCCAACGTACTTGGTATAATCAAGACCAACCAAGCTCAAAGAATCTTTTACAAGTACCTCTATTTCCTCTTTTGAAAACCCAAGATTTTTTGGACCAAAGGCAACATCTTTTTCAATTGATTCTTCAAAAAGCTGAGTCTCGGGATATTGAAAAACGATTCCTACCTGCTGGCGTATCTTTGAAAGATCTGTTGCTGGATCGGCTAGATCGATTCCATCAACAATGACAACTCCTTTGCTTTGAGGTTTGATTAGCCCATTGAGGTGTTGGATCAGAGTGGATTTGCCAGATCCGCTTTGTCCAATAATACCGATGATTTCTCCTTTTTCAACATGAAAATTTATGTTAATCAAGGCATTTTTTTCAAACGCTAAACCTTGGTCATAGGTAAAAGATAAATTATTTATGTTGATTGGCATAAGAAACTTACCAAATTTTTGGAGGAAATGATTTCAGGAGGAATCTGAATACCCTTCTCCTTTAAACTTGAAATGATTTGCATAATTTCTGGAGGATACAAATTCACTGAGATCAACTCTTCAATAGGACTTGAGAAAAGTTTCAACGGTGTCGTATCCATTTCGATATGTCCTTCTTTTAAAACTAATACTCTGTCAGAAAGGAGAACTTCTTCCATCTTATGGGTTATCAATATGACTGTAATCTTCTTCTCTTTGAGCTCCAAAACTTTATTGATAACCATTTTTCGGCTTAAAGGATCAAGCAATGAAGTTGGTTCATCAAAAATAATGCAAGATGGTTTCATGGCTAAAACTGAAGCGATGGCTAGTAGCTGTTTTTGTCCCCCTGAAAGGAGATGAGAGGGATACTCTCTATACTGTAATAAATCAGTTATTTTTAATGCTTCGTCGACTCTTTCCACAATTTCATCTGTTGGAAGACACAAATTTTCTGGTCCAAAAGCAACTTCTTCTTCTACAGTTGTAGCCACAATCTGGTTATCTGGGTTCTGGAAAATCATCTGTATCTGTTTTCGAATTGGTATTGTATTTTGAGGGTCTGTTGTATCTAGACCATTTACGAAAACACTCCCAATTGTTGGTAATATAAGGGCGTTCATTAATCTTCCTAGAGTGGATTTCCCGGAACTATTAGCCCCTACAATAGTCAGAAATTCACCGGAACAAATGTTCAGGTGAATTTCTGTTAATACAAACTTATCATCCGGATCTTCCGGATAGCGAAAACTTACTTGATCAAATAAGATGAATGACACATTAATCTATAGTCAGCCAAGTTTCAAAATGCACATGGCTGCCGAATCTCCTCTTCTGAATCCAGCTTTAAAGATTCGAATGTATCCACCATTCTGCTCTAAGTATCGATCGCGTAATGATCCATATAACTTCTGCAAAGCTTCTTTGCTTCGAAGATGAGCAAAAGCTTTTCTTTTGCCAGCAAGACTGTCATCTTTACAGAATGTTATGATTTTCTCTGCATATTTTTTAACCTCTTTGGCTCTTGCATCCGTTGTTGTGACATTCTCGGTCATTAGCAAAGAAACGGTCATATTTCTAAGCAGAGACGATCTTTGTGCGCTATAAAAATTTAATTTTCTCAATTTTCTACCGTGTCTCATATTTACTCTCTCCCTAATCTTTAAATTTTAAGCCAAATTGATGAAGGTATTCCTCTAATCTGTCAACATTCTTCTTCGAAAGCTTGTTGTTTCCTGTTAAAAGATCCTCTTTGTTCATGTGGGTAAGATGTTCTACGGTATCAACCATATATTTTTTTAGTCTCATGAATTGTGGTTCCGTTAATTCTAAATCCTCAGCTACTTCTTCAATTGGTCGATTTAAAACACTCATTTTTTGTTGAACCGGCTGTTCCTTTTTCGTTTCAATAACTTTTTTGGACTCTGCCTGTACAACAATTTCCTCTTTTTCAAATTCAGATTCTGGTTGAATATCTATTTCGCTTAAAAGCTCTCCAGAAAGAATCTCTCTGATAAGTTGCAAATCTTTATGGGTTTTTAGCTTTTCAACTTCTGGAACCTTTAACAGCTCCTCGAGTGTTTGTGTCAAGGATTTCATACCAAAATTCTTCAAAGCAAGAAGATCTTTTCTGCTCCTGTTGAATAGGTCCTGTACAGTATAAATGCTGGCTTTCTTAAATACATTTCCAGTACGTACCGATAAAGGAATTACTTCCTCAAGAGGTTTTTTAAGTATTTCGTCTGATTCTTTAGGAAAGACTTCTTGAACAGGCTCAACAAATTCTTTTTCAACAATGATACTCGTAAAATAATCCACTAAAATTTGTGAGGCTTTTTTAAAAGCAGGAAGCGGTTCCAGTGCGCCACTCGTTTCAACGACCACATAAAGCATTTCGTAATCGAGTGATTCTTTAAACATGGCTTGTTTGATCATGAATGAAACATGGACAACCGGACAAAAAACAGAATCAATGGGAAAAGTGCCAACTGGAAATGAAGTGTCCCTGTTGCTGTCGGCAAGCTTATATTCAATACCTTTTTCCACATAAAGATTCATTACGAATTTTGTATCTTCGTCTACAATATTAGCCAACACTAAATCTTTGTTAACTACTTCTACGGAAGGCGGTGATATTAAATCCCCAGCCTTTATCTGTCCGATCCCTTTTCTGGAAATAGATAATACTTTACGTTCTTCTATTTCTGATTTTAAAACTAACTTCTTGATATTCGCTACAAGTTGAATCCCGTCTTCTAAAACACCAGGAATTGAAGTAAATTGATGATAAATACCATCAATATGCACTGCAACAACAGCTGTTCCATGAATCGAAGATAACATAACGCGACGAAGAGCATTACCAATTGTTATTCCATATCCTCTATGAAGGGGACCAATCCTGTATTCTCCCCTTGTTTTAGATTCATTGATAACAGTGAGTCTTAAGCTATCAAGTGTAAATCCCATTTCAGCCTCACTTCCTCTAATCTAAATAATTACTTCGAGTAGAACTCAACAATAAATTGTTCATTAAACGGCGCATTTGTATCTTCTTTTGATGGTAAATTAATAATCTCAGCTTTTCTTTCAGCCTTGTCCAGTTTTATCCAGGATGGAGCTGGATTGTCTCGTTCGAGAGCAGCTTTCACATGCACATTACTGAAAAAATCATTGGTAAACGTAATTTGATCACCTGGTTTTACTCTGAAGGAAGGTATATTTACATAGTGTTGATTGACATAAACTTTTCGGTGTAAAACAAATTGTCTTGCCATATTTCTGGATGCCGTTAGTCCAAGACGGTAAATTACATTATCCAGGCGAAGCTCTAGCAACTGGATCAATCTTTCACCTGTAGGTATTTTTCTTTGTTTTGAAGCAGCAATATAATATTTTCGAAACTGTGTTTCCATAATCCCATAATAAAATTTAGCCTTCTGCTTTTCGACTAAATGTGCTCCATAATCCGTCATTTTAGGTCTTCTGGTTGTTACACCATGTTGTCCTGGAATTGTAGATCTTTTTTGAAAGGTGCATTTATCACTCAAACATTTATCACCTTTTAAAAATAACTTCGCAGAATATCTCCTGCATTTCTTACAAACAGAATTTGTATATCTTGCCATAATGCTCTCCTAAACTCTTCTTGGTTTCGGTGGTCTACAGCCATTATGAGGAATTGGCGTAATATCCACAATGGAAGCCACTTCAAGACCTGCGGCCTGGAGGGATCGAATCGCTGTTTCTCGACCAGGACCAGGACCCTTCACAAAAACATCCACTTCTCGCATGCCCATCAGTAATGCCTTTTTAGCAGCATTCTCTGCTGCAACTTGTGCTGCATAAGCATTTCCCTTTCTTGTTCCCTTAAACCCACCGCTACCGGCAGAACCCCAGCAAATGATATCGCCATTTTTATTGGCAATGCTGATAATTGTATTATTAAATGTAGCATGAATAAAAGCTTTCCCTTCAGCAGGAGCCCGCTTTTTGCTACTTCTTTTCGCTGGTTTTGCCGTTGTTTGAGCTTCTGCAGGCTCAGCAGTTTGTTTTGTTTCTTTTTTCTCTTCAGCCATTACAATATTTCTCCTTTCTTACCTTATTTTCCGCCACCGATAGTTTTCTTAGGACCTTTCCTTGATCTAGCATTCGTTCTAGTTCTTTGGCCACGAACGGGAAGACCTCTTTTATGTCTGGTCCCTCGATAACAACCTATATCCATTAATTTTCTAATATTCTGGGATACTTGTTTTCGTAAATCTCCTTCTACAATATATTTTTCACGAAGTATCACGCTTATCCTCTCAACTTCAGCCTCTGTAAGGTCTTTAACTTTTACATTCATGTTTACATTGGCTGACTTTAAAACATCGATTGCATTGATTGGACCAATCCCATAGATTCGCCTAAGTGCAATATCGACACGTTTATTCATTGGAAGATCAATTCCTGAAATTCTTGGCATAATTCCCTCCTTATCCTTGTCGTTGTTTGTGTTTTGGAATACTACAAATTATATAAACGCGACCTTTGCGTCGGACAACTTTACAATCTTTGCATCGTTTTTTTACTGATGGCTGCACTTTCATTTTTTCCTCCGAATAAAAACATTAAATTCGATACGTAATGCGACCCTTAAGCAAATCGTATTTGCTAATTTCAATTTTAACTTTATCACCAACAACCAATTTTATAAAATTCATCCTCATTTTGCCTGATATATGAGCTAGGATTTCTTTTCCATTTTTTAATCGAACTCGAAACATTGCATTGGGAAGTTTTTCTACTACAACCCCCTCTGTTTCCAATATATCTTTATCCCTATTCGATTCTTCTGGCAAACTTACCTCCTCTATCAGGAAATGGCTGTTAAAATTTCTGTAGAATTTTTTCGTATAAAAATCGTATCTTCAAAATGAGCAGAATCCTTGCCGTCTTTTGTCACTACTGTCCATTTATCGGGCAATGTTGTCACTTCAAAATTTCCAGCATTCACCATCGGCTCGATCGCTAATGTCATTCCTTCTCTTAAAAATGAACCAGTCTTAGCTTTGCCAAAATTTGGGACTTGGGGATCTTCATGCAGGCTCAATCCCAATCCATGCCCTGCAAAATCCTTAACAATTGAAAAACCATTTTTTTCAATATACGCTTGGATCGAACATCCAATATCGCCAACTGTTTTCCCGGCTAAAGCTTGATCAATTCCAATGTATAAGGATTTCCGAGTTACTTCAATCAGTTTCAATCGTTCAGGACTTACTGATCCAACCGGAAAAGTCCTTGCCATATCTGAATAATAATTTTCATATATGCAGCCCAAATCAAGCGATACAATATCCCCATTTTTCATGATTTTATTTTTCAATGGAAATCCATGGATGACTTCGTGATTTATAGAAAGACATATCGTATATGGGTAGCCTTGATAGCCCTTGAAAGCTGGCTGACAATTGTTTTGTAAAATATATTTTTCTGCTTCCTCATCAATAATCTGAGCTGATGTACCAGGAATTAAAAACCGGGAAATATGCTCCATAGTTTTCGCCAATACTACTCCCGCGATTTTCATTCGTTTATACTCTTCTGAATTTTTTATTAGAATCATGTTAATTCGCCATGCTTAACGGGATCGAATTAATGACAGCCAATGTAGATTGGAATACATTTTCAATGGACATCGAAGCATCAATTTTATTAATTATCCCCTTACCAGAATAATAATTTACAACAGGAAGTGTTTTTTCTGTGTATTCATTCATCCTGGTCTGGAAAGAATCTACACAATCATCCAATCGAAATGCATTTGGAGTTTTACATTTGGGACAAGTATTTGAAGCAATAACAGTCGAAGTAATTACAATAGCATTACAATACATACATTGCTTTCGATCTAAAATCCTTGACTCTACATTTAAAACATCACCTATTACCAAATTAATTACAATATCCAATTTGCTGTGTTTCTCCAATAAAAATAAGTCCAATAGTTCAGCCTGCGCAACAGTACGCGGGTAACCTTCCATTACAAAGCCTTTATTCAAATCAAACTGATCTATTTTATCAGTAACAATACGAAAAACAATATCATCCGGAAGCAAGAACCCTTTAGCTACACTTTCTTTATATTCCTTAAATTTATTTTCCAGGGCTATTCGAACCATGTTCCCCGCACCTAGATAGGGGATCTGGAGGTATTCGCTTATTTTTGTTGCTTGAGTGCTCTTTCCAGATCCTGGAATACCCAAAAGTATTATGTTCATCCCTTTAGAAATCCTTTATACTGTCTCATAACCAAAAATGATTCTAATTGATTCGCTGTTTCGATGGCAACACCGATGACGATCAACACGGATGTTCCCCCAAAATAAAAGATTGACAAGGTAGTGTTCTTTAGCAGTAGATTTGGCAATATAGCCAACAAGCCTAAAAACACAGAAGCAGGCATTGTGATTCGATTTAATACATTATGAAAGAATTGAGTTGTTGCTTCGCCAGGTCTCACACCAGGAACAAAACCTCCAAATTTCTGCAAATTATCAGCTAAATCTTTTGGATTGTAAGTAATTTCTGTATAAAAATATGTAAAAAATACGATCAGAAAAAAGAAGAAAAGATTAAAGATTGTTGAGTTCTGATTTGTTAAATATTTATTAACAAAAGTAGCATATCCAGTACCTTGTAAAAATTGAGCAATCACGCCTGGGAAAGTAAGAACTGAAGAAGCAAATATGATGGGCAAAACTCCAGCTTGTATTAATTTCATTGGGATAAACGTTGATTGGCCCCCCATAGTTTTTCGTCCAACAATCCTCTTAGAATACTGCACTGCAATACGTCGCTCTGCTTGAAAAACAAAGATAATCCCAGCTAAAGCAGCAATAAGTACCAACAAACCACCTACTACTCCAGCGTAACTGAGCGTACCACCTTGTAACATAGTAATGGCTTCTTTGAAGGAAATTGGAATCCTTCCAATAATTCCAACAAAGATAATTAGAGAAACACCATTTCCAAGACCTTTTTCAGTTATTAACTCTCCAAGCCAAATCAATAAATATGTACCAGCCATAAGAGTAGTAACAATAACAGCCTTTGCCATAATAGATGTATTTGTTAAAGCTGTCACAAATACAAAGTTAGTAAACATAAATGCTTGTAGCGCTCCAAGGACAAGAGTTAACCGGTTAGTATAAACAGCAATTTTCTGTCGCCCTTCTTGTCCCCCTTCTTTTTGCAAAGTCTCTAGAGCTGGAATTACAACACCAAGAAGTTGTAAAATGATGGATGCATTAATATACGGAAGAACACCAAGAGAAAAGATAGAAAAGTTTCTATACCCTCCACCAGAAAACAAATCAAGCAACCCTAAAAAACCACTCTTGCTAACCATATCTGCTACAACTTTTTTATCAATGTACGGTATTATTACGAAATGGCCCAATCGGATAAAGAAAAAGATTAATAATGTGAAGAGCAATCTTTTTCGAACTTCAGGTAGCTTAAACGCTGCAAAAAAATTCTTAAACAAGTTAAGCCTCCTCTACTTTTCCGCCTTTGTCTTCAATAAGGGCTTTTGCAGAGGCACTGGCCCGTCCGACAATGGTTAGTGTTTTTGTTAATTCTCCCTTAGCTACTACTTTAAAACCTTCAAATTTAGGATTAACAAGGTTCTTATCAATTAACGATTGAATGGTCACTGTATCACCAGTTTCGTAATGCTTTTCCAGTAGTAAAATAGTAATGGTAGCAGCATCGAAAGGCTTTGTTGTCTTGAATCCGCGATACTTCGGGACTCGGCGATAAAAAGGCGTTTGTCCACCTTCAAATCCAACTTTTTTTGGTCCTCCTGCTCTTGCTTTTTGTCCTTTATTCCCGTGAGTACACCGGACACCCTTACCTGATCCAATACCGCGACCTACTCTTTTCGCAGGTTTATTATTTCCCTTTCGTAAGGGTAGATTATGTAATTCCATTTTTTCCTCCAAACTATAATCCGAAAAGTTGCTTAAGAGATGTACCGCGCAATTTTGCGATTTCAATAGGATCCATCAGCTGGGATAAAGCATCAATCGTTGCTCTCGCCGTATTAACAGCATTATGGGATCCATATATTTTGGCAACGACATCCTTAACGCCAACTTTTTCTAGAATTTTTCTTACAGATCCTCCAGCAATAATCCCAGTTCCTGCGACGGCTGGAGCCAGGAAAACAACTGTTGCTCCCTGTTTGCCTTTCACATCATAGGGTATGGTAGAGTTCTTTAAGGGTACCCTTATCAACTCTCTCTTGGCAGAACTGATTGCTTTATTAATTGCATTTGGTATTTGATCAGATTTCCCGAGTCCAATCCCAACAAGACCTTTCCCGGTACCAACCACGATTAAAACACGGAATTTCATTCTCTTTCCGCCTTTTACAGTTTTGGATACGCGGGAGATATCTATCGTTTCTTCCTCAAACAGTTCTTCTTCAGTTGCAATTTCGTCTTCAATAACATTATTTTTGGGTTTAATCATTAGAAATTCACTCCTTCCTTCCTAACTGCATCTGCAAACTCTTTAACTACGCCATGAAATTGGAAACCCCCTCGATCAAAAACGATTGATTCGTATCCTTTTTCTTTAATTTGTTTTCCAAAAATTTCACCCAGTTTTTTTGCAGCAACTTTATTTTTCCTAGAACCCCCGGAAACCAAGCCACTAAAAGATGAGTCTTTTGTATTGGTAGCCAGAAGGGTATGCCCGATTGAATCATCAATTAACTGGACATAAATAAAGTTTAAGCTCTTATAAAAAGAAAGTCTTGGTTTCATGGAAGTTCCAATAACTTTTTTTCGAATTCGGGTATGTCTTAACGTTCTTTTATCTATTTGATTCATACTATTTTCCAGCCTTTCCAAGAGCTTTACCAGCTTTTTTAATAATGACTTCGCCTGTATACTTAACGCCTTTGTTCTTGTAAGGGTCTGGATTTCTCAATCTTCGAATCTTGGCTGCGATTGTACCTACAACTTCTTTATCAATTCCCTTTACTTCAATAATCGTATCAGCCGGAACAACAAAATGTATTCCTTCTACGGCATCGATTTGAATGGTATGAGAAAAACCAAGACTCAACACTAAATTGCCTTTATCAAGATTTACTCGGTATCCTACTCCCTTAAGCTCCAATCGCTTTGTATATCCATTGCTAACTCCCTCAACCATGTTAGCAAGAACAGCTCTGGTTAAACCATGAAGCATTTTAACTTCTTTCATTTCAGAAGTTCTTTGAACAATAATCTGATCATTTTCTTTTATGATCTGTATTCTTGGATCAAACGATTTTACCAATTCTCCATTTTTTCCTTTGACAGAAATTAAATTACTTTTCTCGTCAATGACAATGGTCACACCGTTTAAAACAGGAATTGGTTTATTACCTACTTTTGACATCTATATCACCTTTTCCTTTTACCAGACATTACAGAAAATCTCGCCACCAAGACGCGATTTTCTGGCTTGTTTATCCGTCATTAGACCATGAGAGGTAGAAATAATAGATATTCCAATCCCTCTTTTCACTTTGGGTAATTGATCACAAGAAGAATAAAATCTTCTACCTGACTTGGACACACGAACAATATCGTTAATACCTTTTAAACGATCGCGTGTAAATTTCAAGTAAATTTTAACTTTTTCTCTGTTTCCATCAGGGCTTATGTGAAAGTCATTAATAAAACCTTCTTCTTTGAGTATCTTGACAGTTCCTTTAACTGCTCGATTGGCAGGAACTTCAACATAAGGGGCAAATATCATATTTGCATTTTTTAACCTACAAATAAAATCTGAAAAAATGTCTGTTGTTATCATATATGTCTCCGATTCTTACCAACTAGCCTTTTTTAGGCCAGGGATTTTTCCTTCTAAAGCATATTTACGAAGACAAAGTCTGCAAAGACCAAAGTCACCGTAAAATGCATGCGGTCGACCACAAAGTTGACAACGATTATGTTTTCTCGTTGAATATTTTGGTGTTTTCTTAGATTTGTTGATCAAAGCCAATCTTGCCATATTATCTCCTTCTTTTAACTTCTAAATGGTAAACCGAATGCTTCTAATAATGCTTTTGCTGTCTCATCATTATCAGCTGTTGTTATAATAGAAACATTCATCCCGCGTATTTTATCAACCTTGTTGTAATCAATTTCTGGGAAAATAAGTTGCTCCCGAATTCCAAATGTATAGTTTCCTCGACCGTCAAAAGAATTTGGACTTAATCCTTTAAAATCACGAATTCGAGGAAGAGCCACATCAATTAGTTTTTCCAGGAAAACGTACATTCGTAGGCCTCTTAAGGTTGTCATAACACCAATTGGTTGACCTTTTCGAAGTTTAAAATTAGCGATAGACTTTTTTGCTTTTCGAATAAATGGTTTCTGGTGGGTAATCAAAAAAAGTTCTTCTAAGCATTTATCCAAAATTTTTATATCAACGGTCGCTTCTCCAACACCTCGGTTCACAACAATTTTTTCAATTTTTGGAACTTGCATTACGTTTGCAAATTGAAATTGTTTTTTTAATGCTGGAACTACATCTTTTTTATATTTCTCTACTAATTTGGAGGTAACTTCAGCTTTTACCGTATCAACCTTTAACGAAACAGTCTCTTTCTTTTTTGTCTTTTGCTCAACTTTTGTCTTTTGCTCAACTTTTGCTTTAACTTTTTGCTCTGCCATTTGTTAACTACACCTCAATCTTTATCAATTAGTTCGCCACATTTTTTGCAAAATCTTGCATTTTTTCCAGTGGCTAATGGTTTCCTCCCAACACGTGTTGGTTGGTTACACGATGGACACACTAACATTACTTTGCATGCCATTAGAGGAAGTTCTTTCTCAATAATTCCTCCTTGAGGCAAGCCCTGTGTTGGTTTAAGAGATTTTTTAGATACATTAATCCCTTCGACAACAATTCTGTTAGGAGTCTTTTTTAAAATAACATGCTGCACTTTACCTTTTTTGCTTTTATCTTTTCCAGTAATTACAAAGACTGTATCTCCTTTTCGAATATTCATCTATACCACCTCTGGCGCTAGGGAAATGATTTTTAAATATCCTTTTTCGCGCAACTCTCTACAAACAGGCCCAAAGATTCTGGTTCCTTTTGGATTTCCATCTGCATCTATAATTACTGCTGCATTTGAATCAAACCTAACAATGCTCCCATCGGGTCTTTTGATTGGAAAATGTGTCCGAACAATCACTGCTTTTTCAATCGTTCCTTTTTTTACCTGTCCTCTGGGAATGGCTTGCTTTACTGTAACAATAATTTTGTCTCCTACAAAGGCAAATTTTCGATTCGAACCACCAAGGACACGAATCACGGAAACAACTTTCGCTCCAGAATTATCTGCTACTTTTAATCTTGAATAGGGTCTTATCATTTATTGTTCTCCTTTCAGACGATCGTTGTGTTCTCAGGAGACATTTTTTCAATAATCTTCCAGTGAACAGTTCGGCTATAGGGTCTGCTTTCTTCAATTCTCACGATATCCCCAAGTTTTGTTTCATTCTTTTCGTCAAAAGCATGAAACTTTCTAGTTTTATTGACAAGTTTTCGATAAAGGGGGTGGCCTATAACCCGAATTTTTTCTTCAATAACTCGAAAGTTGTTATTTTTATCACTCACTACTTTTCCGATCACATTTTTTTTACGAGTTAAGCTCATTTTTCCTTCTCTCCCTAATAATTGTTTCCATTCTTCGAATATCGAGACGAATAGATCTCATTTCTAAAGGTTTTTCTACTTGGTGTAGCAACATCTTAAATCGAAGTTGGAATAAATCTTTTTTTAGCTCTCCTACTTTCTTTTCCATCTCAGCAAGAGACATCTCTTTTAATTTGTAATATTTCATTATAATAGCTCCTGTTCTTCACGGGTAACCAATTTGATCTTCATCGGCATTTTTGCACCAACTAGTTTACAAACTCTTTGAGCACCTACTAAATCAACACCAATAAATTCAAACATAATGCGTCCTGGTTTTACAACAGCTTCCCAATGATCCACATCACCTTTACCACTACCCATACGCGTTTCTGCAGGCTTCTTTGTTACAGGTTTATCAGGAAATATTCGAATCCAGAATTTGCCTTTCTTTGAAACAGCTTGTGTGATGACCACACGACTTGCCTCAATTTGCCTACTTGTGACTCGATGGGGTTCTAAAGCTTTGATTCCAAAGTCTCCAAAAGATATGGATGATCCCCTATATGCTAAACCACACATTCTTCCGCGATGTTGTTTTCTATATTTTACTCTTTCCGGTAATAACATTTCGTCTATCCTCCATACTCAGAACTTAGATTTGGCATATTTACAGCATCCGTTAACAAATCTCCTGTATATATCCAAACCTTGATCCCAATACAACCAAATTTTGTATGCGCATCTGTGTGGGCATAATCTATCTTTGCTCGAATCGTGTGCAAAGGCATACGCCCTTCACGAAACCATTCTCTTCGAGCAATTTCTGCTCCATTCAATCGTCCGGCACAGGAAACTTTAATCCCTAATGCTCCATTTTTCATTACTTTAAACATAGCTTGCTTCATAGCACGCTTAAAAGGCATTCTTTTTTCAATTTGGATTGCAACAGATTCTCCAACGAGTTTAGCACTAACCTCAGGATGGTTTACTTCTACAACTTCTAGCTTCAAACCAGTGTTTACAACAATTTTTTCAAATTTTCTCTTCAAAGCTTCCACGCTGGATCCATGCTTCCCAATCAAAATACCGGGTCTAGCTGTAAAAATTCTAACACGAACTTCATTTCCGCGACGATCAATTTCTACTTTTGAAATAGCAACATCTTTTCCTAATGTTTCAATTTCTCTACGAATTCTTAAATCCTCAACTAGTTTTTTGGCATATTCTTGTGGTTTTGCAAACCAATGTACTTGCCAGTCATATATTACACCTAATCTGTATCCAAATGGATGAACTTTTTGACCCATCCTAGCTCTCCTTTTCGTTGACATAGACTGTAATATGAGAAGTTCTATGTTTTATAATATCTGCTCTACCTTGGGCACGAGGTGAAACACGCCTTAATGGTGTTCCCTGGTCTACTAAAAGTTTACTTACATATAATTTGTCTTCATTCATCTGATAATTATGAACGGCATTGGCTACAGATGATTGTAAAACCTTGTAAATGACTCGAGCGCTTCGCTGAGGTAATGCTTGTAATATTGCATAAGCTGTTTCTATGTTCTTTCTTCGAATTAAAACAGCCACTTTCCTAGCTTTAAAAGGTGATATCCTGCTGTGCTTCAATCTTGCATATACTTCCATTTATTTCATCCCCTTAAGTTAATGAAGTAGATCGTTCAGTTGGCCTGTTATGGGAACGAAATGTACGAGTTGGTGCAAATTCTCCCAGTTTATGACCCACCATAGCTTCATTGATATATATTGGTAAGTGTGCTTTCCCATTATGGACAGCTATAGTGATTCCGACCATTTCTGGAGTAATTGCAGAGGATCTTCTCCAAGTTTTAATAATCTTTTTATCACCTGTAGCTTTCATCTTAAGTATTTTTGCCAAAAGCTTTTCATCTGTATATTTAATTTTTCTTCCAGAAGGTTTAATAACTTCTTTTTTCAAAATTCCCTCCCTCTTTACTTTCTTCTCTTAAGAATTAAACGACTTGATTTTTTCTTCTTATTCCTAGTTTTGTAGCCAATAGCCGGCTTACTCCAGGGAGTTAATGGTCCAGGATGCCCTACGGGTGCTTTTCCTTCGCCACCACCATGAGGATGATCACATGGATTCATTGCTGCTCCACGGACCCTTGGTCGATGGCCCATTATTCTAGTTCTTCCCGCTTTTGCCAAAACAACATTTTCATGTTCAAGATTGCTCACTTGACCAACAGTAGCTCGACATTCTAATGGAATATAGCGAACTTCTGTAGAAGGTAGACGGATATGTGCATATTTTTCATCCTTAGCCAGAATTTGAGCACTGGCTCCGGCTGTTCTTGCTAATATAGCTCCACATCCAGCTTTCAGCTCTATATTATGCACAATCGTTCCTGTTGGCAAATTCTTTAACAATAAAGAATTTCCTGGTTTGATATCTGCTGATTCAGAACTGATAACCATTTGCCCTAATTTTAAACCATCAGGAGAAATAATGTATCTTTTTTCTCCATCGGCATAATGGAGTAAAGCAATAAGGGCGCTTCTGTTTGGATCATATTCTATTGAGGCAACTTTTGCTGGAATGTCAATTTTGTCTCTTTTAAAATCAATCATGCGATATTTAATCTTCGTTCCACCACCAATATAACGCATGGTAATTTTTCCCTGGTTGTTTCTTCCCCCGGACTTTTTAAAAGTTTTTGTTAGGGCTTTGTGGGGATGATTTGAAGTTGTGGTTGTTTCTCGTTTTAATGAAACCCTGCCTCTAGTCCCCGGCGAAGTTGGTTTATATGTTTTTAATGGCATATCTGACTCCTATTCAGATTAGTTAACTTTAAGGCTTTCAATGTCATAACCTTTTACAAGTTGAACCAATGCTTTTTTCATAACTTTTGTGTGTACAAATCCGATTCTAGTCCGTTTTCTCTTTGCATAAATCTTCACGGTTCTAACACTTTCAACCTTAACCTTAAACATCTTTTCAACAGCTTCTTTTACTTCTTTTTTATTCGCTAGTTTATCAATGATAAAAGAATAAACTCCATTGCTCTGAATGACTAATGACTTTTCACTAATGATAGGTTTAATTAAGATTTCTCTATTTTTAGGCATTTTTCAACCTCGTTTCCAAAGCCTTCATTGCTTCTTCAGTAATTAACATCTTCTTGTGTTTAACAATATCGAACGTACAAACAGAATTCCATTCCATGGGTGTTATATTTACAACGTTGTTTAAGACAGTCGTTAAGTCACCATTTGCTACATCGTATATCAACAGAATTTTACCATTTAATAATTCACCGAAGTTTAACTTCTTTAAAACATCTTTTGTTTTACCGGTTTCATCTTTCAAGTTGCGAACTAGGAAAAAACTATCTTCCTGGTTAACTTTCATTGAAAAAGCACTTCGAAATGCTAATTTACGTTGTTTTTTTGGAAAACAAACAGAAAAACTGCGGGGACGGGGTGGAAATATTACACCCCCCTTTCTCCAAAGAGGAGATTTCTTGGTTCCAGCCCGAGCATTTCCTGTTCCTTTTTGACGGAACGGTTTCCTGGTACTAAAATTTACTTCTGCTCTTGTTTTTGCGCACGCTGTACCGCTTCTTTGATTATTTCTTGTTATAATTACAGCATTATTAATTAAATCCAAATGAATATCTGTTGGCAAATAATCCATATCAGCTTCATTTAGGCTGATATTTTTTTCTTCTGCATCGTAGACTTGAATTTTCATTTTGCACGCTCCCACTTCTTGATAAATACATAGGAATTATTTGCACCGGGAACGCCGCCTTTAATCAATATAAGATCTTTCTCAGGAATAACCTGAACAATTTCTTTTCTCAATTCTGTCACAATATCATCACCTAAATGCCCTGGCATTTTTCGATTTTTAAAAACACGTCCTGGTGTCAACCGACAACCGATTGATCCTCCTCTTCGATGAGACATGGAACCATGTGAGTCGTTTCCACCAGAAAAGTTATGCCTTCTCATGGAACCGGCAAAGCCATGGCCTTTGGATCTTCCAGTAACTTTTACCTTTTCACCTTTTTCAAATAATGTAACATCTATTTTTTCGTTATTTAATTTTTCTAGTCCACGTATTTCGTACATTTTCTTATAAGATTCTTCTAGTTTTTTGAAATGCCCTGCTTCTGGTTTTGATAATTTTTTTGAATCGATACTCCAGGCACCAACTTTTAATGCTTGGTAACCATGTTTTTCAACTGATATTTCTTCGATAATCTCCGCTTTCGGTACATATATGACTGTCACGGGTATCATTTTGTCGTCTATCCAAAGTTGTGTCATTCCAATCTTTTTTCCCATTAATTGAATACTCATTTTCCCTCTCCTTCCTTTACAGCTTAATCTCGATATCTACGCCTGCAGGTAAATCAATATTCATCAACGATCTCGTGACATCAGGAGACGGATCGTAAATATCGATCAAACGCTTATGTACTCTAATTTCAAATTGTTCCCTTGAATCCTTGTCAACATGAGGAGATCTTAAAACAGTATAAACACTTCTTTTGGTTGGTAGAGGAATAGGACCCTTAACCTTTGCTCCAGAAGTTAATGCTGTTTCTAGAATTCTTTTTACGGACTGATCAAGAATCCTATGATCATAAGACTTAAGCTTTATACGTAACTTTTGATTTGCCATTTTCTACACCGACTCCCGTCTATTCAATAATTTTGGTGACAACGCCAGCACCAACCGTTCTTCCGCCTTCGCGAATGGCGAACCGAAGTCCATCATCCAACGCTACGGGGTAGATCAAGGTGACTGTCATTTTAATATTGTCGCCTGGCATAGCCATTTCGACACCTTCCGGAAGAGCAATTTCTCCCGTAACATCCGTGGTGCGGATAAAGAACTGGGGACGGTATCCACTCACAAATGCCTTGTGACGGCCGCCTTCTTCTTTTGACAATATGTACACTTCCGATTCAAATTTCGTGTGGGGATGAATGGAGCCAACTTTGGACACAACTTGTCCCTTGGCTACTTCGTCATGTTCCACACCGCGCAGAAGCAACCCAACATTATCGCCGGCTTCTCCACGATCCAGGATTTTCCGGAACATTTCTACACCGGTAACGACTGTTTTGCGTCTCTCTTCGGAAAGACCTACAATCTCTACATCTTCTCCTGTTTTCACCACACCGCGTTCAATACGACCCGTAACGACGGTACCGCGTCCGGTAATGGTGAATACATCTTCTACCGGCATCAGGAATGGTTTGTCAATGGGACGATCTGGAAGGGGAATGTAGGAATCGACCGCATCCATTAGCTCCCAGATGCATTTTACGTCCGGATTTCCATTGCGGGAAAGATCTCCTTCTGCGTTCATGGCTTTGAGAGCAGAACCACGAATGACGGGAATTTCTTTTCCGGGAAACTTATGACTACTGAGTAAATCTCTCACTTCGTCTTCTACTAACTCAATGAGCTCGGGGTCATCAACCATATCCACCTTGTTCAAAAATACGACGATCCTGGGCACATTGACCTGAAGAGCGAGGAGCAAATGCTCCCTGGTTTGGGGCATCGGACCATCCACGGCAGAAACTACGAGAATGGCTCCATCCATCTGGGCGGCGCCAGTAATCATGTTCTTGATGTAGTCGGCATGACCGGGGCAATCAATGTGGGCATAATGCCGGGCTTCGGTTTCGTATTCGGCATGATGGACATTGATGGTTACTCCACGGGCTTTTTCTTCTGGAGCATTGTCAATTTCATCGTATTTTTTAGCCACTGTATTGCCTTGTGTAGCCAATACCTTGGTTATTGCTGCTGTCAATGTTGTTTTTCCGTGATCAATGTGACCAATGGTCCCTACGTTTACATGGGGTTTTGTTCTTGCAAACTTTTGTTTAGCCATTTTTTCCTCCAATTAATTCCGCCAGAAATGAATCTGGAACTTTTTCATATGAATTAAATTCCATAGAATAGCTGCCTCTTCCTTGTGTTATTGATCTAAGTTCAGTAGCAAATCCGAACATATATTTTAAAGGAACTGTTGCTGATACGATTTGCGTAATGCCAACAGCTTCCATTTTATGAACTTTTCCTCGTTTAGAGCTAATCAGTGAAATTGAATCACCCAAGTAGCTTTCCGGAACTATAACTGAAACCCTCATAATCGGTTCCAGTAAAATCGGCGAAGCTTTTTCCATCGCATGCTGAAAAGCTTTTGAAGCGGCCAGGCGGAAAGCAATTTCAGACGAATCAACCGGGTGGAAAGATCCATCCACAACTCTCACTCCAACATTAATAACTTCATAACCCGCAATTACACCATTCTCTATAGCATATTTCACACCAGTTTCAATAGCAGGAACATATTCTTTTGGAATGACTCCCTGTTTAATCTTATTCTCAAAAAAGAATCTTTGACCATCCGTTAACGGGTAAATTTCTAAAACCACATGTCCATACTGACCATGACCGCCAGTTTGTTTAATATGTTTTCCTTCTCCAGTAGATGGAGCCAGTATTGTCTCTTTGAAAGCAACATCAGGTTTTCCTACGTTGACCTGTACATTGAATTCTCTAGATAACCGATCAACAATAATCTCTAAATGGAGTTCCCCCATACCAGAAATGACTACTTGTTCTGTTTCTTGGTCATATCGATAACGAAAGGTTGGATCTTCTAACAAAAATTTTCCAAGGGCACTTACCATTTTATCTTGATCTTGTTTAGTTTTCGGCTCTACTACCACTGATACCACTGGTTCTGGAAAGGAAATGGCTTCGAATAATATTGGATTTTCTTTGTTACACAAAGTGTCGCCTGTGTAGCTTTTTTTTAAGCCAACCAGCCCTGCTATATCACCCGCTTGTATTTCTGAAACGTCTTCTCGCTGATTTGAATGTAATCTTACGATTCTAGCAATTCTTTCTTGATTATTACTCGTTGCATTAAACACATAGCTACCAGATTTGAGAACACCGGAGTAAACTCGAGTAAAAGATAAAGATCCAATAAAAGGATCAGTAGCAAGTTTAAAAACTAAAGCACTTAAAGGTTCGTCGGGATCAGGTTTCCTAATCTCTTCTAATCCATTTAGCAAATTTTTTCCAGACACTGGAGGGATATCTAGGGGAGATGGAAGATATGTAATAATACCGTCCAGTAAGGGTTGAATACCTTTGTTTCGATAGGAAGACCCACAAAAAACTGGGAAAAACAAACTTTCGTGGCAACCTTTAACAATAGCTTTCGATAACTCTTCATTATCAATAGGAGAGCCATCAAGGTACTTTGCTAAAATATCATCATCGATTTCAGATACCATTTCAGTTGTTTCATTTCGATATTGAATCGCTTGCTTCATATATTCAGCTGGTATTTCGGTTTCAATGAATATCCCATCCGTGCTGTTTTCGTAAATATAAGCCTTCATTTTAAGAATATCAATAACGCCACAAAACGATGATTCAGCACCCATTGGCATTTGCATAATAATAGGACGCGCTCCCAGTTTACTACGAATATCTTGAATTACTTTTGAGAAATCAGCTCCCATACGATCCATCTTATTAACATAAACCAACCGGGGTACTTTATATTTATCAGCTTGATGCCACACAGTTTCTGATTGAGGCTGAACACTACCAACTCCACAAAATATAACAACAGCGCCATCAAGGACTCGAAGTGATCTTTCTACTTCCACCGTAAAATCTACATGACCGGGAGTGTCAATAATATTGATTGATGAATCTTTCCATGAGCAAGATATAACTGCCGAAGTAATTGTAATGCCTCTTTCTTTTTCTTGTACCATCCAATCAGTTGTTGTATTCCCGTCATCTACATTGCCCATACGATGGATCGTACCAGTATAAAAGAGTATTCTTTCCGTGGTCGTTGTTTTTCCAGCATCAATGTGTGCAATGATTCCAATATTACGGATTTTTCGAACAATGGATTCGAAATCCTTAATCTTAGAAGCAGTTTCAGTAATAATCTCGGTCACTCAATATCCTTCCTAACTATTTTTTACCATTTTAAATGAGCAAACGCTTTGTTAGCTTCTGCCATTCTATGGGCATCTTCACGTTTTTTGTAGGCGTCTCCTGTTTTATTAACAGAGTCAACAAATTCTTCTGATAATTTACGGAACATTGGTTTTCCCCGTTTTTTTCTTGCTGCAGTCACAATCCATTTAATTGCCAAGGAAACCCCTTTTTCATAAACAACTTCCGTTGGAATTTGGTAAGTAGCTCCACCAATTCTTCTGGGTCGAACTTCGACAAGGGGGCGACAACGATCAGTAGCTGTTTCTAATACCTCGATTGGCTTCATTTTCGTTTTTTCAGAAGCCATCTCAAGAGATTTGTATAAGATGGTTATGGCTCTATCTTTTTTGCCTTCTTGTATCAATTTACCAACATATTGTGTAAGCAAGATACTGCCATACACTGGGTCAGGCTGCGGAGCTCTTTTATTAATCAATCTTTTTCTAGGCATGGATTATTTCTTCACTCCTTCTTTTGGTCTCTTTGTCCCATATTTTGAACGTCCTTGCTTCCTATTTTGTGTACCTTCAGAGTCTAATACACCACGGATGATATGATATCGAACACCAGGTAGATCTTTTACGCGACCACCACGAATTAAAACAACAGAATGCTCTTGAAGATTGTGTCCAATACCCGGAATATATGCCATAACTTCAAAACCATTCGACAACCTAACTTTGGCGATTTTGCGCAAAGCAGAATTAGGTTTTTTCGGAGTCATTGTACGAACAATCGTACAAACTCCTCTTTTTTGAGGGCAACCTTCTAAAGCACGCGTTTTCGATTTTCGCTTAACAATTCTCCTTGGCATCCTAACCAATTGGTTGATTGTTGGCATAACTCACCTCATTTATCTATCAAAATCCAAAAAATATATTCATATGCAAAATTGCACAAAGAACGAGTCTATCAAAAAAATAGTACCTGTCAATTTTTTTTCTTTACGAAAAAAGTTCAGGATTTTCTTTCTCCTTTTTCCCAACAACAAATAAATTTTGATTCTTAAATCCAATTCGCTTCTTGTACTCTCTCAGTCCAGTTCCGGCTGGAATAGGATGACCAACAATGACTGCTTCCTTTAAACCCTCTAGGTAATCCTTCTTTTCTTTAATGGCTGCATCAGCTAATATTTTTGGTGTTTCCTGGAATGAAGCAGCAGACAAAAAGCTCTCTGAAATTGAAGCAGCTTTCGTTAATCGTAATAATAATGGCTCATATGACACCACTTGTAAATTTTTCTCAATTAACATTCTGTTTATGGAGTCAATTGTTAATTTTTCAACAATGTCGCCCGGCAAATAATCGCTATCTCCAGACTCTTTGATTCGAACTCTTTTCAATAATTGTTTCACGATGACTTCAATATGCTTGTCGTTAATATCGACCCCTTGTGACTTGTAAACCTTTTGAACTTCCTGAATTAAATATTGTTCTGTTGATCTTTGTCCTCGAGTGCGAAGTAGAATGTGAGGATTCAGAGACCCTTGAGTCAGCTGATCACCTACTTGTATCATATCTTTGTCTTTGGGGAAAATAGCGAATGTATAGGGAACTTCATGAGTAACATCTTCACCAGCTTCGGTGACAATTTTTACAATTACATGATCTCTTTCCTGTTTAATGGAAACCTTACCACTCACTTCAGAAATAATAGCCTCTCCTTTTGGCCTCCGAGCTTCAAACAATTCTTCAACTCGAGGTAAACCTCCAGTAATATCAGCACCAGAAACACCTCCAGTGTGGAAGGTTCGGAGCGTAAGTTGGGTTCCAGGCTCCCCAATCGACTGGGCAGCAATGACTCCAACGCTTTCTGCTACTAAGACTTCCTTGCCTGTTGCTAAGTCTCTCCCATAACACCTTGCACATACTCCTGATTCTGATAAACAGGTTAAAGGAGATCGAATCTTGATTTTTTTTATTGCCGCTTTCTGAATTTTGTCCGTGACAACTTTTGTAATGATGCTATTGGCTTTGATGATAACTTTTCCTTTATCATCTTTCACGTCCTCAGCTGTGAATCGTCCAATAATTCTTTCGTCTAATTTCTCAATAACATTTGATTCATCAAGAATTTCACTAACCTCAATCCCTTCAACAAATCGTCTAACTTTTATATCATCAATTCCAGATTCATCTATTTTCATTGCAATATCATAGTTGATCAATTCTCCCTTATTTACAATAACTTCCTGTGTTAATTGATCCTTAATGGTCTCATCACAAATTAATCCTATAATTTCAACAGATAGAGGTTTATCGACCTTACCAGATATTATCTTTTTTCTCATAATGGTATGTTCACAGTCTTCTTCATGGATAACAACTGAATGGGCAACATCAACCAATCGTCTCGTTAAATATCCAGAATCAGATGTTTTTAAGGCTGTATCTGCTTGCCCCTTTCTAGCACCATGAGTTGAAATAAAATACTCCAATACCGACAAACCAGATCGTAAATTACTTTTTATTGGATATTCAATCGTTTTTCCTGTCGGATCTTGCATTAATCCCCTAATTCCAACCATCTGACTCACCTGGGCTGGATTTCCTCTTGCACCAGATATTGCCATCATAAATACGGGGTTTGTTTTCTTAAAATTCTTAAAAGCCTCTTTTCGTATGGAACTCGTTGTATCTGTCCAGGTTTTTACTACTTTTTGGTGTCGTTCATTATCAGACAATAGTCCATTGTTAAAGGCTTCCATTAATTTTTTTACCTTATCTTCAGCCTCACCTATCATATCTTGAAGATTATCTGGTTGAACCATATCATCTAAACCAATTGTAATGCCTGGTTTTGTGGCATATTCAAACCCTAGTTTTTTTATCTCTTCTATAATTTTTGCAGTAACTTCACTACTAAACTTATCAAAACACTCTTTTATGAATGTTTTTAAACTCTTTGAACTCATTGGTTCGTTGATATAGATCAAATCATCTGGGTTTCTATCTAGATCCCGGAAAAGCCTTCTCAGTTGTAAATTGAGCAATACTCTTCCAACAGTGGTAATCATCTTTTCGTTTTTGAAAAGAACCTTCACTTTGTCATGAATCATCACCTTATTGTGGTCATAGGCAATTTTTACCTCTTCCAAGCTATGGAAAACATGTTCATCTGTATAAGGTTCATTTTCATTCAGGTCCAAGGTCATATAGTAGACACCAAGAACAATATCCTGAATGGGGGACATAATGGGAAGTCCACTAGCAGGAGACATTAAGTTGCGTGATGACATCATTAAGGTTTCTGTTTCAATGATGGCAGGAATAGAAAGTGGGACATGGACTGCCATTTGATCACCATCAAAATCAGCATTAAATGGAGGGCAAACCAAGGGGGGGATTTGAATTGCTTTCCCCTCACATAGAGTCACATAAAATCCTTCTACTCCTAATCTGTGCAATGTAGGAGCCCGATTCAATAAAACTGGATGCTGAGAAATAACTTCATCGAGAACAGACCAAATAACAGAATCAAACTTTTCAATTTTAAGCTTGGCAGAACGCAAACTTTGTGCAATTCCTTTACTTACTAATCTTTCCATTACAAACGGTTTAAATAGCTCCAAAACCATTTCCTTCGGTAATCCGCATTGATCTATATTAAGTTCAGGATTAACAACAATAACGGATCGACCAGAATAATCAACTCGTTTTCCAAGAAGATTCTGTCTAAAACGTCCTTCTTTACCTTTTAGGATATCACTTAGTGAACGTAAAGGCCTATTGGATGTTCCCAGTACAGGTCTTGGTCTTTTGCTGTTATCAAATAAGGCATCCACAGCTTCCTGAAGCATTCTTTTTTCGTTTTGAACCATAATATCAGGCGCATTTACTTCAATCAATTTTCTTAATCGATTATTCCGATTAATCACTCTCTGATAAAGAGTATTTAGATCTGAAGTAGCAAATCTGCCACCCTCTAACTGCAGTAAAGGTCTCAAGTCAGGGGGAATAACAGGAACAACATCCATGATCATATCACATGGATTTCGCGTATTCGTAATAAAAGCTTGAACAGCGCTTAAACGTTTTACTAATTTGTTTTTCTTCTGATAAGAGGAGCTTGAAATATTCTTTTTTAGGTCAGTATACAATGTATGAATGTCCAGTTGCGAAATTAAATCTTTTACAGCTTCAGCTCCTTTTTTAGCGACAAAACGTCTCCCTTGTGATTTTAATTCTCTGTATTCATCATCACGTAAAGTTTCACCTTTATGTAACTCCGTATCACCTGGGTCGATCATTACGTATTTTACAAAGTAAACAATTTCTTGAAGTGTTTTTGATGTAATATCTAACAAAAGTGAGATAAAAGGTACCGTTTTTAAATACCAGATATGAACGATAGGCGCTGCTAATTCAATATGGCCCATCCGCTCTCTTCTAACCTTTGAAGATGTTACTTCAACTCCACATCGATCACAAATGACTCCTTCGTAGCGCTTACCTTTATATTTTCCGCAACGACATTCAAAATCTTTATAGGGTCCAAAGATCTTTTCACAAAACAACCCATCTGGCTCCGGCTTATAATTTCGGTAACTAATCGTTTCTGCTTTTTTTACTTCTCCATGGCTCCAACTACGAATTTCACCCGCAGAAGCTAAGTGGATTGATATTGCTTCATAATCATTTATTGTGTTTGTTATAATATTTTTTGCCAATTGATCCCCCTTGGAAGTAGGTTATCCTTCCTTATTCTCATTCTCAAGCCTAGATTGCTCAATTACAGTTTTTACTACTTTTGGTGGAGCTTCTTCATAATGTGAAAAAGTCATTTCGTAAAAACCTCTCGCCGCTGTTATTGAGCTGATATCAGTAACATATCTTGAAAGCTCATTAATAGGAGCTTGAGCATTAATTGTTTGCCACCCATTCATCGGTTCGACACCAAGAACTCTTCCTCTTTTTGTATTTAAATCGTCTATTACAGCCCCCATATAAGCATCCGGTGTCTTGATTTTTAAACTCATTATTGGTTCAAGCAAAATAGGTTCTGCCTCAAGCAAGCCCTTCTTTAAAGCCACTGAACCTGCAATTTTAAAAGCGATTTCAGAAGAATCAACGGGGTGGTACGATCCATCATAAACAGTTACTTTGATGTCGATGACGGGGTATCCGGCAATAATTCCTTCATGCATGGCCTCAAGAACGCCCTTTTCTACTGCAGGAATATACTGCTTAGGAATTGAACCGCCAAAAATCTTGTTCTCAAACAAATATTTCTCTCCACGAGGCAAGGGAGATACTTCTAAAAAACAATGACCAAACTGACCATGTCCTCCTGATTGTTTTTTATGTTTCCCTTCAACTTTTACTGATTTTCGGATTGTTTCTTTGTAGGCAATTTTTGGTGAAAGCAATTCAATGCTAACTCCAAATTTCCGTTTCAATTTCTCTGCAATAACGTTGAGATGCGCTTCGCCCATTGCTAAAATTAATGTTTGTTTTGTATCATCTTCCCTTTGAATTTTAATACTTGGATCATCCTCGTGGATTTTTGCTAGAACACTGCCAAGTTTATCGTCATCATTTTTATTTTTAGCAACAATTGCCATTCTTGCGTTTGGTAGAGGTAAATGAATCCAATCAAATACTACTTTTTTATCAATTGCTGATAAAGTGTCTCCTGTTTTTGTGTACATTAATTTCGTAAGAACACCTATATCACCAGCTGGAATACTTTCGATGTTCTCTTGGTTTTTTCCAAATTGCATCAAGATCTGTCCAATTTTTTCATCTTTTTCTTGTGTTACATTAAAGATATTACTGGACATTGCTAATGTTCCCGAAAAAACTTTCACCATTGAGATTCTACCAACATATGGATCTGTCAATGTCTTAAACACAAGAGCAGTTAAGGGGTCGTTCTGGTTAACTAAAATATCAATTTCTTCATCCTGTAAGAACTTTTTTGCTTTTACGCTTTTAGCATCAAGAGGCGATGGGTAGAAATTAACAATAAAATCAGTAATACACTTTGTGCCAATATTTGCAAATCCTGAACTGATTAGTACAGGGAAAATTCTCCTTTGCAAAATTGCTTTCTTTAAGCATGAAAGCATTTCTTCTTTTGTTACTTCTTCTCCTGCTAAATACTTTTCAAGAATTGTATCTTCTGCCTCTACAACATTTTCCAAGATCTCAGTATACAATTGATCAGCTTGTGTTTTAAAGTCTTCCGGAATTTCTCTTTCATCATCATTATTTAGAATTAGTTTTCCTTTAAGAACATCAACGGTTCCAATAAACGTTTTATTTTCATAATATGGCATTTCTATAGCAATAAACTTACTGCTAAACTGATTTCTGATTGATTCATAAACCTTTTCAAAATCAACATTCTCCCTGTCCATTTTGTTTATGACCAGAGACATAGGTAGACTAAATTCTTCGGTATAAGAAATCACTTTCTCGGTTCCAGCCTGTACACCAGCAATTGCATCTACGACAACAATGGATCCCTCAACAACTCTTAATGCTGATTTGACCTCACCAACAAAATCAAAATAACCGGGTGTGTCAAGAAAATTTATTTTTGTATTTTTCCACTCTAATGGAATTAAGGATAAGTTAATACTTATCTGGCGTTTAATTTCTTCTGGTTCAAAATCTGAAACTGTATTTCCATCTGTAACTTTTCCAATTCGATCAATTCTTTTTGCATTAAAGGCAAAACACTCGATAAGGGAAGTTTTCCCTGCTCCGCCATGTGAAATCAATGCTACATTGCGAATGTTTTTTGCATCAAACGATTTCATTTGTTTCCTCCAAAGATTGTTCTTTAAATGGATTTAAATCAATTTCGTCTTCCTGGACCATTTCATCCTTGTCTGTTTCAAGCTTAATGCCCAATCCTTGTAACTCATTAATGATTACTCGGAAAGATTCTGGATTATTGCTCTGTGATATTAATCTTCTGGTGCAAATAGCTTCATAAGCACTCAGTCTTCCATCTGTATCATCTGATTTTATCGTTAACATTTCCTGTAAAGTGTAGGCACTTCCATAGGCTTCTAAGGCCCAAACTTCCATCTCTCCAAACCGTTGTCCGCCAAATTGGGCTTTTCCCCCTAAAGGCTGCTGTGTAATTAATGCGTATGGTCCTGTTGATCTAGCATGAATTTTATCTTCTACCATATGATTTAACTTCATAATGTAGGCGTACCCGACTGTAACATCGCTGTAGAAAGACTCGCCTGTATACCCATCAAACAATTTTTGTTTACCATAATTTTCAAACCCGATATCGCTCAAAGTTGAAATCAATTCATCGGGATTTGCGCCTGAAAAGGGCGGAGTTACACAATACTCTTTATTATAGTCTGAGACTAACCCCAATAAGCATTCCATTATTTGGCCAACGTTCATTCGAGAAGGTACACCAAGAGAATTTAAAACAATATCTACCGGAGTACCATCCTCTAAAAAAGGCATATCGTGAACTGGCAAAATTCTTGAAATAACCCCTTTATTACCATGACGTCCTGATAATTTATCCCCAACTTGGATTTTTCTTTTTTCCCCAATATAGACTTTAACGATTTTGTTAACTCCAATTTGAAGATTTTCCTCTTCATCTCTAGATAAAATTTGAATACCGATCACAGTACCTCTTTCGCCTGGAGAAACTCGCAGAGACGAGTCCTTAACATCTTGTCCTTTCTTATCAAACATAGCCCGCCAAAGCTTCATTTCAGGAGTGAATTCACTTTCGGCTTTCGGCGTAATTTTCCCCACTAAAATATCGTTCGGTCCTACTTCGGTACCAATTCGAATAATCCCAGTTTCGTCAAGATTCCTTAATTGTTCTTCTGGAACATTGGGAATATCACGAGTTATTTCCTCTGGTCCAACTTTTGTTTCCCGAACATGCACTTTGTATTCCTTAATGTGCAGAGAAGTCAATACATCGTTTTGTACGACTCTCTCGCTCAAGACAATTGCATCTTGATAATTGTATCCCCTCCAAGGGATGTAAGCAGCCAACAAATTTCTACCGAGTGCAAGCCTTCCTCTATCACAGGAACCCCCATCAATAATGGGAGTATTTGCATTTACTTTCTCTCCTGTAAAAACCGAGGGATACTTATTGACAACCGTGTCTTGGTTGGTTCGTTTGAATTTTTCTAAAGTAACTTCTTTCTCTTTTCCAATCGTTACTTCTTCAACTCCCAATTCTACTAACTTTGATATGATGACCCGATTAAGCAAATCGTTCTGCTTGATTACAACTTTATCGTTGACAATAATATCTTTTGCAGCCATACAGGGTTTAAGTAATTTTTTGTTTAAAAGGAAAACTTCACTTTCCTTAAGTTTTTCTGGATTTACTAGGGTAATGCTCTCCAAATTTATTTCATTCAGAATACTCATAGTTTCTTTATTGATTAAGTCGCCATAGGGAACATGCTCAAAATATGGTTTTGAAGTTAACAATCTTTTATCTTCTGGTAGATTTTCTTTACGTATCAATCTAACTTCAAAAACAGGCATTTCTATTGTTTCCCCAGACTCATTAACAATTTTAACATGAGTTATTTTTGATGTAAAAAGCCTGCTAAGTATGGTTTCAGTAATTTTCTTACCCGCATCGGCTAAAATCTTTCCGGTTGGTGTCAATACTTTTTCTGCTAATTGATGGTCAATCAAAGCCTCATTCTTTTCATGAACCATTAATTCTGCTAATTCTAAAACTTCAAAATCTTCTAATTTGCAGTGTTTTATTCTCCGTATTCCCTTTTTAAATAGATCATTCATCATAACGCCCGTAACTAAATCGCCTACGTTCCCAATACCTTTTATTGATTCTGCCAGAACTTCATTTCGTATCGATTTATTAAAACTTCCAATTTTAACGGTATCAAGACCAAACTCATCGGAAGACATGACGATTCGATTAGAATCAACATAAGATATTACAGCATTGTGCCCAGCAACAATAACTGCGCCAGAATCTCTAGCTACTTGATTTTCCATTCCTGTTCCAACATAGGAAATTTCTGGTCTTACTAGCGGAATCGCTTGATGTTGCATGTTACATCCCATCAAAGCTCGATTGGCATCGTCATGTTCTAAAAAAGGAATCAAATTCGCAGATGCCGAGAAAACCTGTAAAGGCGAAACGTCGATATATTGAACTTCTTTCTTTTGAACTTCCAGGATATCACCCATAAACCGAACGACACAGATATCCGAAGTAATATTTCCTAGATCATCTACGGGTGTATTGGCCTGGGCAATATAATAGTCTTCTTCATCATCGGCGGTCAAATGGACCAATTCATCGGAAATTCTTCCGTTTTTAACGCGTAAATACGGAGTTACAATAAATCCCCTCTCATCAATCCGAGCATATACAGTTAGAGAGTTTATTAATCCAACATTTTCTCCTTCTGGCGTTTCGATAGGACATATTCTTCCGTAGTGGGAGTGATGAACGTCGCGAACTTCTGCGCCTGCTCTTTCCCTATGTAAGCCACCGGGCCCTAAGGACGAGATTCTCCTTTTGTGGGTAAGGGATGATAATGGGTTCGTTTCGTCCATAAACTGGCTCAACTGCCCTAAACTAAAGAATTCATTGATACTAGCCAGGAGAGGTCTTGGATTTATAACACTCTGAACAGAAATTTCCTCCTCAGGTGTTATTGAAATCTTCTCATGCATATTTTTTGTAACCCGAAGCAACCCAATTCGCATACTATTTTTTAGGAGTTCCCCTACAAGCCTCACTCTCTTATTTCCCAAGTGATCTCGGTTATCAATATGCCCTTGATGGTTATCTATTTTAGAAAAATACTGAATAATCTTGATCAAATCCTGCCAGGTTACTGTTCTTTCTTTCATATTAAGGGATAGTTTCTTGTTCATCTTGTATCGGCCGACTTCACCTAAATCATTCCGGCGGGGATCTGTTAAAATTGTTCGAAATTGAATATCTGCATTTTCTGCGGTATATCTTTCACCTGGACGTAGTTTCAAGAATATTAATTTTTTCGCTTCCTCTGCTGTATGTGTTTCATCTTTTTCTAGCGTTGCTCTTGCATATTCAGGCAAACCCCAGTCGAAAACCCTAATATTTCGGATCGGCATTTCTCCGATATGTTTTATGATTTCAGTTGTTAATGGATCACCTTTCATATAAATATTCTCACCTGTGTGGGAATCATAAACTGTTTCGGCTAGCTTTTTTCCTTTTGAAGCTAAAAATTCATCAGATCTGGGATCCATAAGAATAATGGTTTCTTCCATAAATGCATTCCGAAGATCTTCATCTGTTAGGCCAAAAGCTCTTAAAACAACGGTTGCTAAAATCTTTTTACTTCGTTTGTCTAAGTGCACATAAACTGTACCGTCCGGTTCAGTTTCAAATTCAAGCCATGAACCTCTATCTGGGATAATGGTTGCTTTATGTATCATTTTGCCGGTTCGATTGAAATTCTCAACCTCAAAATAAACGCCTGGAGCTCTTGTTAATTGGGCCACAACAACTCTTTCAACCCCGTTTATTATGAAAGAACCTGTGGGGGTCATATAAGGAAATTCTCCAACAACGATAGACTGCTCTTTCATTTCGCCTGTATCTATGAAAGTAATTCGTACTTTCAATTTTAGCAAACCGGAATATGTCCTGCCTTTTTCTTTGCATTCGATCGGAAATGAAGAAGGTTCAATAATTTCATGTCCAACAAAATCAACAATCGCTTTTCCTGGTTGATAAGAGTCTTCACTTTCTTGAAATTCTGAAAGTAAGTCATGGACACCAACTTCAGAAAACCATTTGAATGAATTTTTTTGAATTTCCAGAAGATCGGGTGCTGCTATAAGCCTTTTGATTTTATTCAGATCATTTATCCTAACTTTTAAGCCCACAATGTCCCTCTCTTTATTAGAAAAAAATCAATACACTATTTACAAAGTCAATTAATGGCATACAATACCTATAAAAGACAGTAAAAAACCGTATTTGCTCCCATATTATAAAAAACCACAAAATATTATTATATTGAAAAAAAAGCAATAGTCCAAAGAATTATTGCAATAAATTTAAAAGAAAGATTTTTTTTAGGAGAAATCATTGATTGGATTGGGGATAGATATTGTAAAAATCGACAGAATTCAAAAGTTGTATGATAGATTTGGTAATAAATTTTTAGAAAAAATTTTCTTTCCACTCGAAGTTATTGATGCGAGAGAAAAAGGTCATTTTGTTAGTTCTCTTGCTGGGAAATTTGCTTCAAAAGAAGCTTGGATTAAAGCTGTAACTGGAATAACCAATCAATCGCTAAGTTTTAAGGATGTACTGATATTATCAGATCGAAACAACAAGCCCTACATTACGATTCGTTCGAACGAAAAGTTTAGTTCGGAACACAACTTCCTCGTTAGTATTTCTCATGAAAAAGATTATGCTGTTGCAGTTGTTGCTGTTTTTTAAATCCCTTGATCAAGACTCCAAATTAATCAATAGTTCTGTTAAATCTTTTAAATCAACTCTGCCATCTTTATTGAAATCACATTTTTTATTAAAATCTTTATCCCTTTTGAAGGATCCAAATTTCTTGAGCAATGCAGAAACATCTCCCTCATCAACACTAAGCGTGCTATCGATATCATATGGATTGTCTTCTACTTTAAAATAACTAAAATTTCTTAGATCAACTAATTCAAAAGGTGTAGCTGAAGCACTTTTATCCAAAGCCACAAATTGAACAATCTGAAAAATTACAGCTTCTGCTTTTTGTTTAAATTTAATCGTTAGAACAAATAGTTCTCTGTTTCCGCTAACAGGCTCTTTAAAGTTAATTCGAATCTCTCCAATGGAAGGATTAAAATCAATTATGGCTTTGTCAGTTCCAATTTCTGGAGAAACAACTGCATCAATTAAATCAAAGTTCAGTACATCTAATTTAACTTTTAAAAATATTTCAGCGAGACCACTTGCATTTTGGACAGAGAATTTTACTTTGTTGTTGCAAGTTTTGGCGTTTACTTCACCCAGCAATTGAAATTGATCGCCCCAATAGAAAATTGCAGGAGCTACATTTGAGTACTTAAATAAACCGGATCCAAGCATTTGTTTTGTGTCCATGTCCTGTAGAAAAACAACAATTCCAATATTATTCCAGTTTTTTGTTTGCAAGGCAAATTTCCTTGTTTCTTCATAAATTTGCCCAGCTTTTAACTTGATCCCAGTTCTTCCTGAGCTCCCATAAGGCATATTTTTTACAACATTTCTGTGAAAAGCTTCTCCGTTGGGTCCTAGAAAATTTACCCAGTCTTCATAGATGACAGCAACAAGGCTAATATTCCTTTTTCCAAAATCTTCTTTGGCTTTCATTTTTAGTTCAAATTGTTTTGGCTCACTCGATCCTTTGATGGAAATATCGACAATTGATTTTAAATTCGCTATTCCTTCTTTGATATCGATGCTGTACATATCTGCTCTTGGTGGATTATAAACGCCTGATATCTTTTTTATGCCTCCAATAATAACAGTTGGCCAACCTACTTTTTTTACACCATATAAATCTTCTCTTTCCCCACCTTCAGCAATACTCATTTGATCTTTATTGTGAAAAGCTAACCTTACAAATTCATCATTTTTAAATTCAACTAGTTTCTCCCAATCTAAACAAGCCGATGCTATTGGACACCACCCACACCAAGCTCCAGTAAACTGTTCTACAATTAATGGAGAAGGAGAAGGGGTAAAATCATCATCGGATGCATAAATTTTAAAATCATTGACTGGAAAAAATGACAACCCAAAAATTACCAGGGAAAACAACGTCATTAATGCAACAATTTTACTTACATTTTTCATTTTTACCCCTCCTTAAAAAACTTTAAAAATTACACTTTCGGATATGTGATTGTAATCGTTTGTGATTTAGGCTCCCAACCAAGGGCACATCCCAAAGATTCCGTAACAAAACGCAGGGGGACTACCGTGCTTCCTTTCACAATTTGGGCTGGGACGTCAAGTTTTACTTTAATTCCATTCACAAGAGCATCGATCGCACCAATTGTTAATTGAATCTTTACAGAGCCCAATTCATACATAACATTCTTGACAAATTTTGTTTTTGGATCCGTCGTAAAACCAATTTGTGCATTGAGTTGTTCCCCAATGAATCTGAATGGTACAAGAGTCTTTCCTTTTTGAATAAAGGGAGCAACATTCATTTGTTTTTCCACACCGTTATTCGTGCCGGTTTTGTTGCCAATTTGTAGGATCACGGTATAACCAAACCAAAATTCTAATTCAATCTTATTGCTATTGCCTACAGGATCAGTAGCCTCAATGGTTACCTTTGTTTTTCCAATTTGCTTTAAGGTTAGATCATAAGAAAAGGTTCCGTCGGATTCTACGTAGGCCACTTCGCCGTTTATGAGCAGTTGGGCGTTGGGATCATCGGTTTTACCGGTTAGTTTTAGATTCTTTGTAGTAACAACAGAATTCACCAGAGGATTTGTGATTTCAATCGATGGAGGCATTGAGTCAGAAACAATTTCGAATTCTTTAGTAGCAAAGCGTCCTGCATCATCTTCTGTCCGGACGGTCAGTTTGTTGTTTCCCTGGTTCAGTGAGATTTCCAAAGAGAAGGAGCCGTCCTCTGATACGGGAACTTGTTTTTCATTAACAAAAGCAATTTTGTCATACTCAAGAACATCGGTTCCAAAGCGAATAGTTTTAATTTGTGTGGTTCTGCCCTTCACCAAAAAAGTATTTTTTGTAGTAGATGTTTTTGCCTCGGTTGGAGACTCCACGACCATTTCCGGATTGACCATGTCTACTTTTATGATAGCGCTTTTTGGTTCTTCCACACCAAAAACACTCTCAGCCCAATAATAAAGCTTTGATTCAAATTGACCTGGATCTGGAGGTTTAGGTATGCCATCATACTTAATCTTTTGATCAACTTTGTTGTCCCAATATAAGAAAATGGTTGCCTTTGGATCAGAGCAGATAAATCCGATCATCGGCAAATCAATATACCAATTATTTTTTCCTAATTTCCCACTCGTGATTTCTATACTCGTCTCAGGAAGTGGAGGAGTAATATCAAAAGGTTCAGAAATAACTTCTGCATTTTCTTTGCTGGTAAAGACTGAAACAGTATAATCAGATTTTTCCGTATCGGGATTCTTAATATTCGCTGTTTTGTCGATAAACAATTGAATTTCAGATCCGCCTGCTATCTCTTGCGATAAAAATACTTTTAACGTTTTTCCTTCGACTTTTACAGATTGGGCTGGACTATCATTGAGTTTGATTATTTCAGGATTAATAGAGGAAGGCAAAGATGAATTGGCAGGAAAAACAACTGCAATGAAATCATCCTTTTTTAAAGACCCGTTATCCCCTAAAATCAAAGGTAATGTGTATGTAGCAGGCGATTTTGCATTTTTTGGTTCAATTTTAATCTCTTTAACTTCTAATTTTGATTCAATAAGTTTTACGGCCAAAGTAAATAAAAATTCATTTCCATTTTGAAGTTTATAGCCAAGTTTTACATCACCTGCCTTAGTTGGATTTATTATTCCAGCCTCTTTATCAATACGAACATCTACAGTTTCACCAGATTTTAAGTTAAGTGGGGAGTAAATAGAAACTTCTAAATCCTTCGAGCTTACATTTGAAACAGCTGTATCGTTGATGAAGACTTTTGTTTTGTCAAATGTTTTTGGTACCGTTGTACCTTCAGCAAATTTAAGAATTACTCTATCACCGGGGCTTAAAGACATTCCTTCGTCCAATATAAAGGCAAAAGAGTATTCGGCAGATTTGTTCACTTTTGCTGGTATAACTCGTAAAATAGCTCCCCCTTTTTCAATTTTATAAAGGTTGGAAGGTGTCCAATCTGGATCAGCAGGAGACGTAGATACTTCCAATTTATAATCTCCTGGTTTGCTTGGATTCATAATCCCAGCTCTTTCGGTAACAATCAAATCGATTCGACCACTATCATTAATTGTAAGAGGAGTGATCATTGTTACTTGACTATTCGAAATTGAGGGTCTCTCTGTTAAAGGGGTGCCGTTAACTGTAATGGCATTCGTCGGAATGTCTTTTCTGCTTAAGAAGGTTCCCTCAGGAAATCGCACTCGAATTCTGCCATCTCCAGCTTTTAACCACCCGCCTCGTCCAACGTTAAAACCAATGTTGTATGTAGCAATAGCTTTATAAGAGGGTGGGGTCACTTTCACTTCCGGCAATCCTTCTGGAACTCCAATTTTACTTTCAACTATTTCATATGGAGCTGAGGCTACCAGAGTTGGTTCAGCCTGCGTACCTACTTTAAAAACATATTTACCTTCAGTCATTGGGTTCGAAACACCAACAACATCAGGAACAGTCACTACGATATCTTTATATCCTTCTTTAGCTGGGTCTAACTCAATATGAGTATTAAACTGCAGTGAGTTTTCTTTGAAATCTATGATCGGCAATCCTTGACAAGCAGAGCAAGGAGAAAGTCCGATGCTCATTGCTTCAATAATTCTTGTTAATTCAAGTTTTCTTGCATGTTCATCCTCCGGTAAAGGAGGTAGCGTTGTGCCTTTAGGCCAAACTAATTTAATATATTTATGAACCTCAAGCTTCTTTTCAAGTGAAAAATGTATCTTATACGTTGCCTTAAGTCCAACTTTTCGCGGAAAAACTTCAATCCATACATTGCTGATAGCTGATGCTGGTTTAGAATAACTTATCAAAATTCCAAAAGACAAAATCAAGCAAACAAACATACTAATACTTTTCTTAAAACATACCTTCATCAATTCCCCCTATATCCACAATAATACAATATACAATCAATTTCAGATCAAATATTTTCTTCTTAACTCGGATTTCAATTTTATAAGATTCCTAACACTTTGTAAAATCAACAACTTGTCCTGAAATAAATACTTTTGCTACTTTGTTCACTCCCCAAAAATATGGAATTTTCTGGTACCGGTCAACTTGTAACAATAATAGATCCGCTCTTTTCCCAATTTCAATACTACCAGTTTCTTTTTCAATTCCACAGGCAAAAGAAGCATTAATTGTCGCAGCATTTACTGCCTCCTCTATAGATAAACTCATTTTTAAGACAGCAAGTTCAATCATTGCCTGCATAGAATAACACATACAAGTTCCAGGATTGAAATCTGTGCCAATAGCTACGGGGATATCCATATCGATCAATCTGCGCGCATACATTTCATCGATTGATTCCATCGAAAAGGAAGTTCCAGGCAAAACAACCCCAATCGTATGGCCATTTCTTAAATTTCTTATTTCTTCAAGTTTACTCACAATTAAATGATCTACAGAGACTGCGTCTACTTTATTGGCGAGGGTTAATCCTCCAATCGCCTTAAATTCATCAACATGCAATTTTGGTTTCAAGCCATACTCTAATCCTTTCTGCAAAATTAAATTTGATTCTTCAACTGAAAAGACACCCTCTTCACAAAAAACATCGATGTAATTCGCTAAGTAAGCCAGGGACGGTATCATTTCGTTACAAAGTAAATCAATATAGGCTTTTCGATTGTTCATGTATTCTTTCGGAACTGCATGGCCTGCAAGCAAAGTAATGCGAATCGGAACTGGTATTGTTTTTGAAAGCATGTCAATGACAATAAGTATTTTTTTTTCTGTTTCCGTATCCAACCCATAACCACTTTTTATCTCTAATCCAACGGTACCATATTTTTGCATTTGCTGAATATTGTTTTTTGCTAATTCGTAAAGTGTTTGTTCTGATTCTTTTTTTGTTGAAAGTACTGTTGAATGAATTCCATATCCTTTTTTTAAGATATCAATATAAGATTCTCCACGAATCCTCATTAAAAATTCATCCTCTCTTGTTCCAGAAAAAACTAGATGAGTATGTGGATCAACAAAAGCAGGCATCAGTAAACATTGATTCCCATCAAAATATTGGTAGGAAGAATACTTTCTTTTCAAGTCCTCTTCGAGACCAAAATCAAGGATTTTCCCATCTTGAATCATAATGGATCCATTTGGAATTGTGAGTAAATCTTTTTGTTTTTTTCCTCTTAGTGGTTTCCCATTATCGGATGATACGACAAGTAACTGGGAGCAATTACCAATAAGAAGCATCTGACTCATACATTGAACCGAACATGCATAATGTCTCCATCCTGAACGATGTACTCTTTTCCTTCCAAATGAAAAAGTCCTTTATCTTTTGCTTCCTTGAAAGAACAATGGCAGGCTATAAAATCATTATAGTGAACAATTTCAGCCCTAATAAAGCCTTTCTGGATATCTGTATGAATTTTACCAGAAGCCTTATACGCATTCGAACCGTTTCGAATTGTCCAAGCTTTAACTTCATCCTCCCCAACTGTAAAAAAATTGATTAAACCCAGCATTTCATAAGACTTTTGAATAAACAAATCAATGGCTCTATCTTTAATTTCGTAGGCTGAAAGCATTTCCAGTTTGGATTTTTGATCAAAGCCAATTAACTCTTCTTCGACGGAAACACAAACTGGTATCACGAATAAATTTGGATGGATCCTTTTAAATTCTAAAATGATTTCATTGTCCTGTATTTGATTTTCTGAAACATTACAAACAACCAGCTTTGGTATGATCGACACTAATCCCAGGTTACTAACAATATCATTCTCAATTTCTTTGGGATCACATGGCTTTCCGTCTTCAATCAGAACATTGATTTTCTTTACTAGCTCAACTTCATGACTTCTTTTTGGATCCTTATGGTTTCTTTCAACAAACCGTTCCATTAGATCCATGTCTTTGATTCTTAACATTGTATCAAAATCTTCATATTGCTTTAATGGATCGACGTCTTCCCCATCATAAGCAGGAAAGGTGCGAATGACAAAAACAAGTTCTTCTGCCGTCTTTAGCTCTTCAAAAGGAAAAACAGGTTCTAAATCGAGAGAAATAAAGTTAAGTTGCCCTGGCGATATCTTTTTCGGGTGAAAATGATTTGATAATACATCGATTCTTTGATCAGAAACATTCGCTGTACCTACAACCGTTTTACCAATTTTGCTTTCCTTTCCTTCGGTTAACAAATCAAACAAAGACTTTTTCCCGCTATCTGTAGATCCCAGGATTGCTATTTTCATAGGAGTAGCCCTGGTATCTCCGAAGGAATGGATGCAACAGGAATCCCAACATTATTGAAAGCAGAGACTTTACTTTCAGCAGTCCCTTTTCCCTGAGATATAATGGCCCCAGCATGCCCCATCCTTTTTTCAGCAGGTGCTGTTCTTCCAGCAATAAAAGCGACGACCTTTTTTCTCATATTTTGATGTATATATTCTGCTGCTTTTTCCTCTGCATCCCCGCCTATTTCTCCAATCAAAACAACTGCGTTTGTATCGGGGTCCTGGTTAAACAGAGCTAAAGCATCAATAAAATTCGTTCCAATAATCGGATCACCACCGATCCCGATACATGTTGATTCACCAAATCCCTGATTTGTTAACTGATAAACTACCTCGTACGTTAAAGTGCCGGATCTTGAAATTACACCTACATAACCAGGCTTAAAAATATGTCCTGGCATGATGCCAACTTTGCTTTTTCCAGGAGAAATAACTCCAGGACAGTTTGGCCCAATTAATCTTGTCCCCGGTTTTGACTCAAGATACTTTGATATTTTTATCATTTGATTAACTGGAATACCCTCCGTTATACATACAATTAACGAAATCCCAAAATCTGCAGCTTCAATAATTGCATCTCCAGCAAATTTTTCAGGTACATAAATAATGGAAACATCTGCTCCTGTTTTTAGTACAGCCTCTTCTACGGTATTAAAAATAGGAACATTAAATATTGACATTCCGCCTTTTCCTGGAGTAACACCCCCAACAATTTTTGTCCCATATTCTAACATTTTTTCTGTATGAAAAGACCCATCTCTCCCTGTAATGCCTTGCACAATAACTTTACTGTTTTCGTTGATTAGAATGCTCATATTGATTCCTCCATTGCATTTTTTACAGCTTCTTTTACTGCCTCATTCATCTCTAAAAACACCGATATGTCTACGCTTTTCATCATTTCCTGAGCTTTTTTATCATTTGTACCAACAAGTCTCACGGATAATGGTAGTTTTAACGAACTTGTCTGTATTGCTTTAATTAGTCCTTCTGCAATATCATCACAGCGGGTGATTCCACCAAAAATGTTGATTAAAATTGATTTTACTTTTTGATTCGACTGGATAATTTTAAAAGCATTTACCATTTTCTCTGGATTTGAACTGCCACCAATATCTAAGAAATTGGCTGGATTTCCCCCAAAATGCTTCACAACATCCATTGTAGCCATAGCAAGACCAGCGCCATTTACGATGCAAGCAATATTTCCATCTAAAGAAATATAAGTAAGGTTACTCTCACGGGCAATTTTTTCTTGTAAAGTTTCATCTGTGTTTTCTAATGCTTTCGATACAAGGATAGGATGAAGAGAAAGAGCATTATCATCAATGAGTATTTTTGCATCAAGAGCCATCAAACTTCCTTTGTAAACGATCAAAGGGTTTATCTCGACTAACGTCGCGTCTTGTTCAAAAAAAATTCTGTTCAGAATAACCAACAAACGTAAGAAATCCTTAAAGCTTGGTTTTACTTCAATATTCTCAAACATCTTCTCCCATATTTGCTTTGCCTGATAAGATTTTATACCAAGGATTAAATCGACTTCAATTTTAAAAATCCTTTCTGGATTTGTTTTGCTGATTTCTTCTATTTCAACGCCACCAGCAGGGGATAGTATGTAAATTAATTTATTAGACGCTCTATCAAACGTTAAACTTAAATAATACTCTGATAAAAACTGAATCGCCTGTGAAATTAAGATTTTATCAACTTTGCAGTCTTTTATTATCATTCCATAAATTTGCTGATATTTTTCAGTAAACTCTTCCAAATTATTCGCCGTTTTTACTCCTCCTGCTTTTCCTCTTCCACCGACAGGAACTTGTGCTTTTAAAACACAGGGAAAGCCAATTGATCGAACCATTTCAAGTGCTTCATCCAGATTCATTGATATTTTCTCGTCAGGTGTATAAATTCCATAATTTCGGAAAATTTCTTTCGCTTGATACTCTAATAATTTCAATTGCTCCTCCTAAGAACTAAAATAAAAAATCAGATAAAAGATCAGTTGACTTTATCGTTATTCGCTTTACATTCCAAGCGCTAAATGGCACTTGATTGACCCCTCCGCCTGAATTAAATGTGCCTTTATACCCAATTGTATTCGCAATTTTTGTAACTGGATTCCCTCCGATGCCAAATGGGATTGACAAGAATAGTACTTTTTTTTCTAAGTTTTCTTCGATGATAGCCTTTGATTTCTGCAAATCATCTGTAACTCTGCTTATATATTGCTCTTCAGTCTCAATTGATCCATCCGGGAGAACCAACCGGCTGATTAGAGCTGCATGTCTTCCACGAACATCATCAACAAAAAAATGTGTATTGAATGTGTGAGACTCAATGCTAAAAATTCTTGAACTTTGCATTTCAGAAAGCTGCTTCCAGTTCAAATAATCAAGGTTTTGGCCAATACGGCTTACGATTATAAACATAATTGAGGAATAGCCAAACTCCTTCAGGATTGGGTATGCATTCAAATAAATACCATTTAATCCATCATCAAAAGTAATTAATACAGGTTTTTCCGGTAGATCACCTTTACCTTCAAGATAACTTAAGTATAACGTTGGTGAAATTGGGTTGAATCCATTATTTTTGATGAATTCTAGGTCTTTGCGGAATTGTTCCGGGGTTCTTGAAAATGTATTCCCGTTTCTTGTAATGTTATGATAATTAAGCACAACCAAGCCTTTTTCAAAACATTCAATCGCCAATGTCTGGTATGGAAATGTTTCTTTTGGGAAATTGAGTTTTTTTGAAAACACGCTGAAAATATTTCTTCCACTTTTTAGGGAAACCTCTGGCAGAAACCATTCACCTTTGCTGTTTGATCGCACTGAATTTATGTATACATTCCGAATGTTTGAGCGATCTATAAATTTCTGGTAGAGAAAAACTGCTTCGCCAGGAGAATAAATCCCTTTCAAATCAACTTTTTTTCTTAGAATATTTGAATCATTTGCTGGAAATATGAAAAATGGTTCTGAGTTGCAGACTATAAAGCTCGAACTAGTCTTAACAATATTCCCTCCCGCATCAACGCCTTCAAATCGTATATTATGTGAGCCTTCATTATAAGTTAAGGGAACAAAAAAATCTTTTTTCCACTGGTTTTCTGCTGGATTATTCGTAAGGTTAAATTTTATGCCATTGTCCAAAATAGCCCATACATTGCTTAAAGGCATGGATGATGAAAGCATTAATTTTGTTAATGTACCGTTTCGAACTAAATTTGGCTCAACGGTTGAAACGATGGAAGATTCTGAATTGTCAATAATTATAGAAATCACTTGTGTGTCTTCATACAATTTTGATTTTATACCCGTAACAACAAACAAATACAAATTGCCATTCGGAAAAGATTTAGTGTCTAAATTGTAATAATAACTATTGGCTTCAAGAAACATTGGTTTCAGCTGAGACTTCCCGTCAATAAATATCAAACATACAAAGAGACTCATGGAGCGGTTTTCTACGTTGGCTTTAATTGTTAAAAATCCAGAAACAATCTCACCAGATAATGGAGAAATGATCTTAATTTTTTCATTTGAATTTGCAGATAACACACCTGAAGAAAAAAAAATTAACAAAAAAATCATCCAAAAAACTATTACTTTTTTCATACGTATGTTGTTAAATGTATAAATTAGTCGAATGAATGCAAGTTCAAAATCATTCTTGACAATCAGATCTAATTAATTATATGTTTGATTTCATGAGAAAAAGAGATGTTTATAAAGAAAAGGGTAACTATATTGAAATTGATTTAAAAAATTTACAGCAAAATATTAACTTTTTAAAGACAATTATTGATCCTAAAACTAAGGTTATTGCCATGGTAAAGTCTAATGCCTATGGTCATGGCATAGTTCCAGTTTCAAGTTTTCTTCAAAAAGTTGGTATAGATTTTTTCGGTGTTTTTACCGTAAGAGAAGGAATTCTTTTAAGAACTTCCCGCATTAGAAAAGATATATTAATATTTGGACCCTTTCAAGAATATGATTTGGCTCATATCACAAAATTCAGGTTAACTCCGGTTGTAGGTTCCCGAGACGAAATTAACTTTCTAGTTTCCGCTTCAAAAAAGAAAGCAGTTAAAATACACATTAAAATTGATACAGGAATGGGTCGAATTGGGTTTTTACCTGAGGAAGGATTTGAAATCATTTCTTCGATAAAAAGAAACAATCCTTCCTTGATTTTAGAAGGCATATGCACACATTTTGCAGATTCTTCATCGAAGGATCCTTCTTACACTGTTTATCAAGCCAGCTTATTTCTTCAGCTTCTCAATCGTCTTGAAAAGGAAAATATTTGGATTCCGGTAATTCACGCATCAAACAGTGCTGCAATATTAAGATTCCCCCAGTTTCAATTTAATTGTGTAAGACCAGGTATCCTTATTTATGGCATCGAATCCATGCCATATCAAAATGATTTAAAGCCTGTCATGTCATTATATTCTTATGTATCGATACTTAAAACAATCCCAGAAAATTCTTTTATCAGTTATACCTGTTCATTTAAAACGAACCGGAAAACTTTAATTGCTATAGTACCAATTGGATATGCTGATGGCTACATGCTTGATTTATCAAACAAAGCTTATGTGTTGATTAAAGGGAAGCGCTTTCCGATTATAGGTAATATATGCATGAATCAATTTATTGTTGATATTACAGACTCAGAAGGCATTAAACTGAATGATAAAGTGACTTTAATTGGAAAAGATGCCCAGGAAGAAATAAATGTAAATTCACTAGCAAAATTAGCAGGAAAAATTCCATACGAAATCATTTGCAGATTATCAGAAAATATCCCAAGAATAAATTTGTCCTAGTATTTGTTTCTTTACATTTGATGTCGATAATTTATAATCCTTATGTTATTTTTTAGAGCGAATGTTGTATCTATATGAGAAGTTGGAAATAATGTCTGATTAATATATTGTTTTGGAGGTTTTTTATCATGGGCAGAGAAAGTAAAATTAAAAAATTACGTCGCGAGGGAATTTTAGAACCTGTAAGAATTGACAAAAAAAGAGCTTCAACTCTTAAGAAAATATTTGTTTGGGTACCAGCTATTTTAGTATCTTTTGCTATCATTTTTGGTTTCTGGGCTTATACGGCAAAAGACACAGAAGCAACAGTTAATGGAAGGAAAATTACTTCCCAAAAAGTTGAAGAAATGCTTTTTACCGTAAAGCAAAACATGAAACAACAAAATTTAGACCCCGAATCAAAAGACCAGCAAGCAAACATTATGAAATACAGAAATGATATTGTTCAAATGCTGATTGACCAGAAAATATTTGAAACTTATTCGGAAGAAAATAAGATAAAAGTTGATGAAAAAGATCTCGCAAAAAAAGTTCAAGATGAAATTGACAATATGAAAAAACAGTTTCCAAATGAACAAGCCTTCTTGGATCAATTGCTAAAATCAGGTCTTCGAAATTTAGATAGCTTGAAGAAGGAAATTGATAAATCCATTCGACCTCAATCAATAGAAGAGGCTTCATTAAAGCCAATTTATGATAAAATTATCGTGACAGAACAGATAGCTTCAGATTATTTTTATTCTCCCTCTCAAGTAACAGTTAAGAGGATTCTAAAAAAAGCCGGTGAAAATACGACTCCAGACAACCTAAAAAAAATACAGGCAGAAATAGAAGACATTCGAAAAAAACTATCTACCAATGAGCTTTCATTTGATAAAGCAATTGAAACTTACTCTGAAGATGAAACAAAAAGTACAAATAAAGGATCGATAACTTTATATGAAGGTGCTTATCCAAACGAACCAGAGCTCTTTCTTGAAGCAAAGAAACTTGCTGAAATTAAAGACCCAAAAGACCCAAAAAAAATCATTATGGAAGTTAGTCAAGTTTTCAAAACAAAAGAAGGATTTAATATTTTGCAATTAGTGTCTAAAGCTTTTACTCGGGAAAAATATAACAAACCAGAGAGCGCTGAAGTAAAGGAAATGATAATAAAAGGATCTCCCAGTACGGCTTCAGAAGATGAAAAAAGTAAATCGAAGCTAAAAGCAGAGGGATTAGCAAAAACATTACAGGCTGGAAAAGAAAAATTTGATGTGATAGCTGATTCTTATTCTGAAAACAAGGACCAGGCAAAAACAGCAAAAACAATTTACCGTGGCGGACAAGATCCAGCTATTGACACAGCTGTGTTTACGAAATTAGTGCCTGGAAAGATAAGTGATGCCCTAGTTGTAGGGGAAAATTTTGAAATTATTCAATTAATTGCAAAACACCCGGCTGAAAAAGCTGTCTTTGAAAAAATAAAAGTACAGGTTATAGGGGAATTAACTCAAACAAAAAAAACAGAAGCTCGATCAAAGTGGTTAGAAGAACAAAGAAAGAAAAGGAATCCTTCCATAGGAAACCCATGGAACCGAATGGTTAGTTTTTATGATTCTACGCTTGGTGCTTTTTTCCAGGATCTCGGAAATTGGATTCGGCAATATACCGTAGAACCCGCAAAACCGGTAACTCCTGCCAATCAGGCGAATCAGATCAATATTCCTGGCAATATTGGGGATGGAACTAGTCAGGATGTAACTATTCCCGTTGAAGGATCGAGCATACCCGTACCACCTCCAGCTCCATAAGACAAAAGGGGAACAAAATGGCAAGAAAAAAAGATAAACTGAATCTTGATAAGAAAATAAAAAGTAGATTCAATTGGAAGCTGCCTTTTATTTTCTTACCTGCAATCGTAGCGATAACAATTGGTGCCTTATTTACGTGGTTATGGCAAACAAAAGATATCATTTACACGATCGGATCTGAAACAATTACGCACGCGGAAGTTCTTCTTGAAGAAAAACGCTTGAAACCTCCTGATTTTGATCAAAAAATGAAATCAGTTACGGATCCAAAGGAAAAAAAAGAAGCTGAAGATGCCCTTCAATCAAAAGCGCTAGAAAATTTGTTAAAACTGAAATGCGTGTATCTATATGCAAAAGAAAACAATGTTAAAGTGACAAAGAAAGATGTGGACGCAGTAATTCAAGATTTTACAAGCAGTTTGACCGGGGATAAAACAAAATCTGGTAACATCAAAGAAGTTTTAGCAGAGTATGGCATACCATACCGATCTTTTTTGTCCGATATGAAATCTCAGGCGATTTACAATAAAGTACTGGAACCTGTTAGAAAAGAGGTAACAGTTTCTGAAGAAGAAATGGCAGATCATTACAAACAATACAAACTTTCCTATGATGTTCCAGAAACTGCCCATTTATTGATGATTTCTATTGCTACTGAGGATGAATCGAAAGAAATATTAAAAAAATTAGAAGCAAAAGAAGATTTCGCAAAATTAGCAAAAGAAAAATCCTTAGCGCCAGATGCGGCCAAAAATGGTGGGGATATTGGCTGGCAAACCAAGGAATCCTTGTTAAAAGAAATTGCAGATAACGTATTTCACCCCAGTATTAAATTTAATGCCCCCTATTCGATCCAAGCAAGAGATGGATGGTATGTTTTTATTGTGAAAGAAAGAAAGAAGGCTGTCGTCAATACATTGGAAAAAGTAAAAGACCAAGTAAAAGGGAATGTATTAAGTTTTAAGCAAAATCAAGCTGTCGATTCCTTTATGACCCGCCTTACAGATAAGTATGAGATGCGAGTCATCATTGGAAATCCATGGAACAATTTCCTAAAATGGTGGGATTCCCTTAGAGGAAAAATGTAATGAGATTTTTTAAAAATATTGGGATTTTCCTCTCTTATTTACTGGTATCTGTCTTATTTATTTCTTTACTTTGGTTTATAATATATTTGGCAATTCCCTCTCCTTCAAAAACAGTTAGAACCTTTTTTACAGCCATTATGAATGAGGATTATAAGCGAGCTTACAATTTAATTGATGGTAAATACAAATTGAAAAGAGGTTCCCTTGAGAATTTTTCAAATGAATACAAACAAGCTGTATACGGTGGAACGAGAACAAAAAGAGTTAGAATAACTGGTTACAAAAATACAACGATTCCCACACAGAAAATAGTAGCGGTAAAAATTACCGTTTTATACACAGGATCTGTCCTTGATACTGAGGGAAGCTATTTAGTTGAAAAAGTGCTAAATAAAGGATGGCGAATCATTGACAATGTATCAAATCAGGAAAATAAGAAAAAACCGTCTCAGGGATCGCCATCCATTTTGCCTAAAAAAAATCCATAGGAGAAAAACATGCTATCAACAAAGAATAAAAGTATTAACATTTGGTTGTTAGTTGGTTCTTTATTTATTCTGATTATCGGTATTATTATTGCCATTTCGATTCTACAGCCCTCTCCACAAAAAACTGTAAAAAAGTACTTTAACTACATCGGTAAAGAGGATTACAAAAACGCTTATAGTCTTTTAAGCGGAAATTATCAGAAATCAAAAGGTTCCTTGGAAGAATTTACTGCCATATTTGTAAATGCACGAAATCATGGAACAGTTTATGGGGAAGCAAGAATTAATAGAGTTCGCTCCACAAGCAGAAAAAGTCAAAAAATTGTTGCCTTTACTTTAACTACAAGAGAAAAAGGGAAACCGTCCCAGGCTACTGGTCAATATATTTTAATCTATGATAAAGAAACAAAAAATTGGAAAATTGCGGATAGTATCGAATAAGGAGATTAGGCAATGAAAAAGCCTGTCGTTTTGACGATAATTTTAACGGTTTTTCTTTTAGTAGTAGGCGTTATCTGGTATCTATTTTCAACTGGTTTGAGTATCGATGGAACAATTCTAGATTCTGTAGAAAAAAAGCCTTTGGCGCAAGTTACCGTTAAAATTAACAAAAATTCCTATTTTTCAAACAAGGACGGAAAATTTGAAGCAAAAGTACCCATTGCCCCACCAGCAAAATTAATTATTGAAAAAAATGGTTATAAAAGCTTCGTTAAGGCAATTGACTTTAAAAGTCTGCAAGCAAACAGAAAATATGAAATATTCTTAGAACCTTTGACATTTTCTACTCTTTTGGATACGGCAAGAAAGGATTTACTTTCTTATACCAGCTATACGTTTCGGTATAACTGGAAAAATAGGATTGGAGAGCAGGATCAAACTAATTCATACATGGTGTATGAAGTCAATCCTCAGAGTATCTTACATTTTAAATTTCTTCAAGATGACCGCTTTGGAAATATGATTTCCAGTAGGGAAATCATCAAGTCAAAAGATCAAATTTATTACAAAGATGCTTTTAGTCCAGCTTGGATGAAAATTAATGAAAAGGATATTTCTTCATCGAAATTGCAAGAACCTTATGATATTCTTCAAATTTTGCAAGATGAAACGGAACCAACCAGTTTCATTTATGAAGGGTCCGATATAATATTTTTTGATTCTTTGGGAAAAATTATGCTTAAAGATGAATTGCCAATTAACTCAAAAGATTCCCAGGGAAAAGAAATCATATATCCCTCGATCAATGTGAACATTTACACAGCAAAATGGAATCGACCTGAAGGAATAAGAGAAGTAAAGTTTTATCTCGACAACAAATCCTATCGTTTGTACAAGGGAACTTTAACCGATGAATCACCAGAAAAAATAAAATCGGATGAACTAGGAAAAATCATTAAACAAAATCTTTCTTTTACAATATCAAATATAAATACCCCAATCGAAATTAAAATTCCTGAAATATAATTAAAGCACATGCTGCTAATTAAGGACACCTTATACCTAAATTCAAACAATAACTTCAAGATCGGTACACTTGTAATCGAAGGACAGAAGATTAAATCAATTTCTGAAGACATTTCTGATTTCGACCAAGAAAATGTATCAATTATCAATGGTTCTGGATTTTTAGTGTTACCAGGCTTGATGAATTCTCACACACATATCTCTATGGTTCTTTTCCGAGGTTTTGCAGAAGACCTTACCCTGCAAGATTGGCTTCATAATAAAATTTTACCGCTTGAATTAAAACTGAATCAGGATTTAGTTTTTTATGGAGCTTTAATGGGAATTGCAGAATTATTACATTCTGGTTGTACTTTCTTCGCAGATATGTACTTTTTTATGGATGCAGTTGCAAAAGCTGTATCTATTTCGGGTATTCGGGCAAATTTATCACTGGGTTTAATCGATAAGAACGATCAGAGCGGACTGGATCAAACAAAAGAGTTTTATAATTCTTTCCATGGAAGCGCTGAAGAAAGAATACAGGTTTTTGTAGGACCTCATGCCCCTTATACCTGCAACCAAGATTATTTAGAAAAGATTTCACGTCTAGCATCCGATTTAAAAACGGGTATCCATATTCATTTAAATGAAACTGAAACTGAAGTCAATGATTATGTTCACAAACATAAAACAAGACCAATTGTAGCGATGAAGAATTTAGGTTTGTTTGAATCTCCAATCATTGCAGCTCATTGTGTTCATGTGAATGACGAAGAAATTGATATTTTAAGAAGAAATAATGTTTTAGTGGTTCATAATCCTTCCTCGAACATGAAACTGGCCTCAGGAATAAGTCCTGTAGATAAAATGCTTGCTCATGGTGTAAAAATATCTCTGGGTACTGATGGCGCAGCATCAAATAATCAATTGAACTTGTTTAAAGAGATGCACATGGCTTCACTTTTAAGCAAAGTATCGAAAAAAGACGCATGCTCTTTACCTGCTGATGCGGTCTTCTCTATGGCTACGGAAACTCCTGCAAACTATTTTTTAGGCAGCCATTCAGGTACAATCAAAGAAGGGAATATTGCAGATTTAATCCTCATCGATTTAGAAAAAGCTAATTTATTCCCACATAAATCCATAAATAAAAGCATTATTCATTCGATACAGGGGGCAGAGGTTCATACCGTAATTATCAATGGTAAAATCATCATGCAAAACCATATAATACAAACCTTTGACGAAACAGAAACAAGAAACAGAGCAAATGAGTTGTTATCTGGAGCATTTCAATGATTTGCATCATAGGAGGTTCTGGTCTTGAAACAATCGGGAAACCATTAAATCAAAAAGTGGTTGATACGCCTTATGGTGATGTTACAATAGAGACTCTTTCGGTCAAAAATAAAGATTTCATTTTTTTATCTCGACATGGAAGTAATCACCAAACTCCACCACATAAAATTAATTACAGGGCCAATATCTGGGCATTAAAAAAGTGTAATGTAAAACAAATCTTAGCAACAGCAGCGGTTGGATCCTTAAAGCTTAGCTTTAAACCAGGCATGTTTGGCCTTGTATCGCAATTTATGGACTTTACAAAAAACAGAGAAAGTACTTTTTTTGATTCTTTTGAAAAAGGCCTACAACATACAGATATGTCGACCCCCTATTCTCAAAACATGAACTTGCTTTTAGAAAGAGCACTACTGAAATTTAGTCTTCCTTATGAATCGAATTTAGTTATGGTTGTAACAGAAGGTCCTCGTTTTGAAACTTCTGCAGAAATTAAAGCCTTTACTATCTTAGGAGGAGATATAATTGGTATGACAGGATATCCCGAAGTTGCTTTAGCGAATGAACTTTCGATACCATATTCTTGCCTGGCTATATGTTCTAATTTTGCGGCTGGAATCATCAACAAGCCTTTATCCCATGAAGAAGTTATCCTTACAATCCAACAATCAAAGGAAAACATTAAAAGTATTTTAGCTCATACCGTAGAAAACTCTTTTTGTTAAGATTAGCTTGAAGCATCTTTTCCATCGACTTGCCTTTCTCCTTTATAAAAAGAAATCTATCACTTATAAAACTTTCAATGTGATTAAAGATCTTCCAATTGAGCAATACCCAGAAAATATTATTAGATTGTTACTTTCGAGTGAAACAGAAGATTTTATCCATGAAGAGTTAGAAGAAGCTGATCTAAACAAGATTAGAATCATTGAGTATTCTGACAAAGAATATCCTTTATACATAAAGCATTTAGACTCTATGCCACCGGTTTTATATTTACAAGGTAATTTACCATTTAACCCAAACTCTGCTGCAATTGTTGGATCCAGGAAAGCAACACACTATGGTTTAAAAATTGCTTTATTGCTTGCCCAGAAATTAACCCGATTGGGTGTGGTTGTTATATCCGGCTTAGCTTTTGGTATCGATACCCAAGCACATAAAACTTGTTTGGATGCTGAAGGCATAACTTATGCTGTTTTAGGATGCGGGATTGATGTTGAATATCCAATTCAAAATAAAGTTCTAAGAGAGAGGATTCTTAAAAAGGGGTTGGTTATTTCTGAGTTCCCCCTAAAAACTCCTCCCATTAAATATAATTTCCCTGTCAGAAATCGGATCATAAGCGCCTTATCTAAATACGTAATCGTTGTCGAAGCAGGTGAAAAAAGTGGAGCCTTAATTACAGCTGATTATGCGCTAGACCAAGGCAAAGAAGTGATAGCAATTCCGGGAAACATTGATCAACCGATGAGCTATGGTACAAATCAGCTGATAAAATCTGGCGCTGTTCTTTTAGATAGCATTGATTCATTAGATTCGATCTTTCCGAACACATCCCTTATGTTTGAGTATTCCAGGAATATTGCTTATCAAGAAAACAGTAATTTAGAGATTGAAACGGATATACTGAAACTTATAAATGAAA
>Ga0247841_10001290_pt1 | contig 57926 bp, 52 predicted proteins | sample LaCruzMarch2015__2_FD_192410 | JGI IMG/M metagenome (GOLD analysis project Ga0247841, IMG submission 192410) | Freshwater microbial communities from meromictic Lake La Cruz, Castile-La Mancha, Spain - LaCruzMarch2015_18m | ecosystem: Environmental > Aquatic > Freshwater > Lake | place: Spain... | reverse complement strand
CTTGAAAAGGTGACCCGGGCAGGGCTGGCAGGTTAACTTCTTGTTGATGTACGCCCAAGCACCTGCCCGGGTACGATGACTATAGATTAGCATATGCCATTAGTCTTGTCAATAGATAGGAGTAACAAAATACCGTTTTTTGCTAGAATTAGCAAAAAACGGCACGTCTAAAATGTCTTATTTTTAAAGCTTTTCTTTGGATTCTGCTACAAATCTCACAAAAAAAATTTCTCCAACGCTGTGCAGCTGACTGGAGAAGAGGATTCAGCGATCGCTGTACCCAACAAGTTGGGCCGTATGGCGATGCTGAATCCAGAGGAACCGCGCCTGTAGGTCAAGACCCGCGTACATGCCCTGGAAGCACCAGGTAGTTCGGGTCGCCTGACAGGCACGGATTGTATTAGTGAGGCAGGGCTCAAGTCCCTACCCCAGATGCGCGTCCGTTGCTCCTCTGGGTTAACCTAGATCCCCCTGGATGCAACGTGTGCTTTTGTCCGTGTCTAGGAACACGGGTAGAATTCGGGGCCCGGACGGAGTCAAGAGGAGGTCTCGCGAATAGACCACGCCTCTCACCACTCTCCGTCCGGGCGAACCGCCGAGCCACCTTTGTCCTGTAGTCGCAACCTTGCGAGACAGAACCGCGTGGTGTCACTCGGCGTAAGGACCGCGCCTGCAGACAGGTGCCCGTCTGATGACTTGACCGTAGGGTCCGTCACGGGATGCCTGCAGGCGCGGAGTCTTGGAAAAATAACCTGAAGGATAGTTTCACGTCGTGAGAATGTGGTCACGCACTGGAGTGCGTCCACACCTAGACCTTACGCGACGTTAGCTATTACCATCAGGCCGCAACTCCGAAACCGGGTTGCTCAAAAACTAATTACAATATAGCATATAAAATAAAAATTGTCAATAGGTGGAATTAAAAAAACACCGTTTTTTGCTAGAATTAGCAAAAAACGGCACGTCTAAAATAACTTATTTTTGAAGCTTTTCTTTCAGTTCCGCCATCTTCTGCAAAGCCTCCAGCGGTGTTAACTCATCAATATTTAATTCCCCAATCTTTCGTACAACTGCTTGCTCCTTACTACTCAACTGAAGCGGCAAACTGCCCTGTAGTGCTTGATTTGGGGCTTTAATGACTATCTTCTTCTCGAGTCCAGAAAGTATCTCTTTTGCTCTATCAATTAGCTCCTCTGGCAAGCCAGCGAGCCGCGCGACTTCAATCCCATAACTCTCGGAACTGGCGCCTTTCAAAATTTTGTGAAGGAAAACGACCCGTCCATCGTTCTCACTCACTGCGACACAATAATTCTCCGTTCTTTCCAATTTAGCAATCACTTCTGTAAGTTCATGATAATGAGTGGCGAACAATGTCTTCGCGCCCAAATGATTGTGAATGTATTCAATTATAGACCAAGCAATGCTGACTCCGTCGTATGTGGAAGTCCCCCGCCCCAACTCATCCAAAATTATTAATGAATCCCGTGTCGCGTTATTTAAAATATTAGCCGCCTCCTGCATTTCAGCCATAAAGGTCGAAACACCTTGTGATAAATTATCAGAAGCTCCAACCCGCGTAAAAATTCTGTCGACAACGCAAAGGTTTGCTTTTTCGGCCGGGACAAAACTTCCCATCTGCATAAGTAGTGAAATCAAAGCTGCTTGTCGCAAAAAACTAGACTTGCCACTCATATTTGGTCCGGTCAAAAGTATAAATTCATTTTTCTCATGATTCAATTCCAAATCATTGGGCACATATGGTTCTGAAATAAAACGTTCGAGCACTGGATGGCGACCATTTTTTATTTCAATCACACCGGTATTATTTATTTCCGGACAAACATAGTTATATTCGCCTGCAATCTGCGCAAAGTTTAAAAGGACATCCAGTTCAGCAACCGCATCAGCTGCTTTTTGTATTTCGACAAAGTGCTGCGTTACTTTTTCCAATACTTCGATAAAAATCTGCTGCTCAAGCTTGATAATCCGTTCTTCTGCTCCTAAAATCTTTTCTTCATATTCTTTCAACTCTGGGGTTGTAAATCGTTCTCCATTCACCAAAGTTTGTTTGCGCGTATAATCTTCTGGTACTTGATTCAAATTAGAATTTGTAATTTCAATATAATATCCAAAGACTCTATTAAATCTAACTTTCAAAGTATTAATCTTGGTTCGTTCAACTTCTTGTGCTTGATAATTGAGCAACCAATCCTTACCGCCTTTTGAAATCTGACGCAACTCATCAAGTTGTTCATTATAACCATCTTTGATAATTCCCCCATCGGACAAAAGCGCTGACGGTTCATCCATGATGGATTGACTTAAATATTCAGTCAGTTCTTTGTGGTCACCAAGTTCAATTGAGATATTTTGTAACCGCGTTGATGAACATCCGACTAAAATTGTTTTTATTTTTGGAATATTCTCTAAACTCACACGCAAACCGACTAAATCTCTTGGATTGGCTTTATTACATCCGATGCGACCGATCAATCTCTCAAGATCAGCAATGTTCTTGATTTGTTCTCTCACATCATTAGCCACGTTCGTTTGACTCAATAACTCCTGAACCGCTGATTGACGAGCCTTGATCTCGTCCTCGTTTAATAGTGGCAATAGAAGCCAACGACGCAACATACGCCCACCAAGATTCGTCAAAGTTTTATCGAGAATTGAGAGCAAGCTTCCTCGATACTCGCCGGTGAAAGAGGTGCTAAACAATTCGAGATTGCGGATAGTTGCCTCATCCAAAAGCATATATGTGCCAGAAGTGTAACGGAGAACTTTAGAAATATGTTTAAGATCAGTCTTTTGAGTTTCTTTTAAATATGAAAGCAAAGTACCGGCGGCTTCAATACCCAACTTCAAATTCTCAACACCGAAACTTTGTAAATTCTTTGTTTGAAAATGTGTTGTTAAAATTCGATACGGATCATCGAAAGCTGAAAGATTATAGGTATTAACGTTTCGCAATGTTTGAAAAAGTTTTTGATGATTTACATCATTCGCTAAAATAGTTGGGATAATAACTTCAGCTGGAGACAAACGGAACAATTCACTTTTTAAAATATCTTGATCGCCTGTTTCCATCATCTTGAATTCACCTGTCGTCAAATCAGCCACTGCCAAGCCCCAATAATTTTTATGTGAAACTAAACTAACAATGTAATTATTGTTTTTATCATTCAAACCAGCTTCATCCAAAGTTGTTCCAGGAGTTATAACTCTAATCACCTCCCGTTTGACGATGCCCGGCAAAGTTGGGTCGCTCAATTGTTCACAGATTGCGACTCTCTTCCCAGCTTTAATAAGCTTACTCAAATAGTTATTCAATGCATGATAAGGAATACCGCACATTGGTGTTTCGTGCGTTGTACCTTTGTGCCGAGCTGTCAAAACAATATTGAGGATCCGAGAAGCTTCCTTGGCATCGTCCCCAAACAATTCATAAAAATCTCCTAAACGAAAAAAGAGCAACTCGTTTTGGTGCTTTTCTTTGATCGCCTGATATTGTTTAAGCATGGGCGTTAATTCTGCCATAGAGTTTGTTCGTGAACATCTTATCAAAGTTCTGAAAAAAAATAAATCGTCCCGCTTGACCAACGAGACGATTTATTTTTTATTTATCGGTTTCTGCAAACATGTCTTGCGGTTCTTCGGTATTCAACTTGATCTCTGGAGCAGCGGGCGTTGGGGTTGGTGCTGGAGTCTCAACTGCTGGAGTCGGCGGAGTTACTGGGGCTGGACTAGCTGGCGCAGTTTCCTTTGGCTCAGCAGCAGCTTCATACAAATCCTTTGGTTCTGCTGGTTTTTCTATTGGAGCAGTTGGTACTGACGAAATTTGCGCTTCACACTTATTACAATAGTCTGGATTTTTCTCTGATGGTTTAACACCCGCTAAAGCTGCTACCTTGGCAAAAATGCCATCTAAAGGTGCGCCGCAGACCACACATTTTTTAGACATAAACGCTTATTATTATTTTATGTTTAAAGTATATCACATAGCAATAAAAAACGGAGCACTGGTTGTGAGCCAGGCTCCGTGTAGAAAGACCTTATCCTCTCGAGGCTCTGAATATCTTCGCCTCGAGGGATTTCTTGATGAACGCGAGCTTCTCACGCTCTGCTTCCGGCATACTCCAATGGTCCAGCTCCAGGGCGATTGATGCACCACCCTCACCGACTCCGTCCTTGCCAACCTTAGCTCCCGAAGCCGGTCCAAAGATCCTTCGAAGATGCTCACTCAGGGCCAAGGCGACATCATCAGTGCGTACGCTGACACGCACCTTGTTCCCGACTATCCCCCAGACATAGACCTGGGAGAATTCGGGCAGTCGAATGAGCTCATCAGCGATCGTGGAAAGGTTGTCACCGTCTTGCGATTCCATGTAGCCACAGTTGGTCACGAGGATTGACCCCTTCACGACACGTCTCTTCCAGGCAAGGATGCGCTGCTCGAAGAGGCTGGTGCTGAGCGGATACCGCATGAACGGCTTCAGGTCGTCTTCATTGATGAAACCACGCAGCCAGATCCAGGCGGCCAGATCACGATCCGTGGCCGCGATGAGGTTGTGCGTATCCGAGTAGATACCCAAACACAGCAACTTGGCCACGTCCGGGCTCAACTTTGGGTTGACCGGGGACGCTTCTTTCCCCGTACCATGAACTTCATACTGCCAGAGCTCTGTCAGCAACGTACTGGCTGCACCCACGTGATGTTCGACCCAGTTGAAGTCGCCGTCTTTTGGCCGGAAGTCACCGTGGTGGTGGTCGATCACAATACGCGGGATGATCTTGCCCCGCAACTGACCAAGCCGCGAGTCATCGACCGAAGAGGAATCGACAAAGGCGAAGAGATGCGAGTCCAGGAATTCCGACGTCTGCGGCATCTCGGCGATCGGAAGAAAGATGTGTCCAAGATCGAGCAAGTTCATGATTGTCTGGTTCTGCTTATGCGAGATGTAACCGCAGTAGTAGATCGTGGCTTCAGGTCGCAAGTTCTTGATGTGGTTCTTCAGTCCGAGAGCCGAACCCATGGCATCGGGATCCATCTGCGTGACGATGATCACGAGTGGCCGCGTATCCTGCTTGAGGACTTCGGCCAACTGATGCGAGAGAGTACTGAGCTTCTGTCCGTCCATGGCAACCTCCAAAGTCAGTGGGACTGACCTCAAAAATTACAAAAAAACAACGCTTTTGTCAAGCGCTGTTTTTAATTTACTATTTTATTACCCCACCACCCAAACATTCCTGCCCTTTCCAAAAAACTGCATATTGCCCTTGCGTAACTGCCCGCTGTGACCGAAAAAACTTGATTTGATAACTACTTCCTTTTTTCTCGACACTACATTCAGCTTCTTCTGCTCGATAACGAATTCGACATTTACACTTAAACGGAAACTGCTGAACCTTATTAATCCAATGACAACTTTTTAATTTAATTATATTTGATAAAAGATCTTTTTCATTTGTACTTACCCAAAGAATATTTTTCTTAATATCTAATTTAACAACGTACCACGGCCCACCGCCCAAACCGATGCCCTTTCTCTGACCTAAGGTATACAATGACAAACCTTGATGCTGCCCTAATTCTTTCTTTGTATCAAGCTCGACAATCTTTCCTGATTCCAATTTATTATATCGTCCCAGAAATCCAGCAAGATCACCATCAGGAATAAAACAAACTTCTTGTGATTCTTTTTTACTGGCAACCGAGAGTCCAAACTTTTTGGCTAATTCTCGAACTGCTGGTTTCTCGAAGCCACCGACAGGAAACATTACTTTTGCCAGTTGTTTTTGCGTTAGTTGATGCAAGAAATATGTTTGATCCTTAGCTTTATCTTTTCCTTTCAATAAATGACAACTGTCATCCTTGTCTTTTTTAATTCGTGCATAATGTCCAGTCGCTACAAATTGTGCACCCAACTTTTCAGCTCGTTTGATAAATTCACCGAACTTAATGAACTGATTGCAACGAACACAAGGATTAGGCGTTTCGCATCTTCCATAGCTAGAAATAAAATCATCAACGATATTCTTTTTAAAAGGAACATCCATGTTCATTGTGTAAAATGGAATCTGAAGTTTTTGACAGACGCGACGCGCATCTTCTTGCGCTCCCAAGGAACAACAAACATTTTCGCGTATTTTACTTTCGCGCTTTTCTTGCCAAAAATGCATAAAAACTCCCACAACATCATAGCCTTGTTGTTTGAGTAATGCAGCTGCGACCGACGAGTCAACTCCACCGGACATGCCGACCGCGACGCGAATTTTATTCTTGTTCAACATATTTCGACTCTGGATAGGTCGAGACCTGTCCCTACAAATTACTTATCCTTGCGCAATGTTACCATTACCTGTGGCACATAATGATTTTCGTATTCATCAACAACCTCCACACTATTATTCTTCAACAATTCGTTCCAAATTAAATCTGACATAACTGTTTTCATATCCTTAATATCAAGCTTAACATCATCCAAATCATTAAACTCAGAGGAGTATTCTTGGCGTAAACCAGTTTCAATTTCTTTGCGGCGAGCACGCAACTTATTCAACTCTTCGGTTAAATCTTGATACTCTTTGCGTCCCAAAAAAGCGTCTTTAATTACCTGCGCCAAATCTTTTCTTTTCTTTAACGCGACTTGGATTTCTTTGTGCATTTCGTTAATGCGAATTTGTACATCTGACATAGTGAAAACAAAAAGAGCTTTAAACTGCTCTTGCTTATTATTAATTACTTATAAATTCTTTTTCAATAAACTATAAACTTCTTCGTAGTTTTTGGTAATTGCAGCCCCCATGACCAGGGCTAGCACTTCGTGATTATCTTTCTTGGCCTGTGTGACTAAACAATACCCTGCCTCATGAGTCCAACCGGTTTTACTGCCCGTAACATACAAATCTCGATCCAACATTTTCATGCTTGTGTTTTTTACCCAATAAGACAATTCTCCACCAACTGGAGCAACCTTGTACCAACGCGTGGTGCTGGCTTTTACCACATCCATATTTTGAAACACTTTACGGGCGATTACCCCCAGTTCTTCTGCTGTCGAAACATTTCTTTCGTCTAAACCTGTTGGCTCTACAAAATGTGTATTCTTTAACCCCAAAGCCACAACTTTCTGATTCATTTTAGCAACAAATTCTGAAATCGACAATCCAGTGGAACGGGCTAAAGCCATTGTGGCGTTATTTGTGGAACCAACCAAGGTTGAATAAAATAAATCTTTGACGGTGATAACGTCACCAGGTTTTACCCAAAGCGAAGCCCCACCTACAAAATCCCCCTTTTCCATGACGACTGTTTTATCCCAACCAGGATTATAATCTAAAAAAGTTAAAATTGAAGTTAGCTTTGTTAAACTGGCAATCGGCAAAACTTCCTTGGAATTCTTAGTGAAAATTATTTCGCCAGTGTCCTTATCCATTACTAAAGCGGATTCTGCCGTTAGACCGTCGACATCAACGATCTTTTCCAATGGACCCAACACTACAATTTGACCATACGGGAAATTTGTTTTTGTTTTAATCAGACCCTTTTTAAAATCTATTTGAGACTCTAGCTCACGCCATTTATTTTTGCAGGCATCAAAAAAATAGACACCTGAACTTTCTTTTAAATTATTTAGCTTGAAAGTTAAAGTAACTGGCGTTTTTAACATACCTTTGTGCTCTGGCTTCAAATCTAATAAATATATTTGACTAAGCGCGCTTTTATCTTCTGCAATAAGTTGACTGACCTCGGGGAAATTTATGCCTACTGATAATTTATTTTTAAATTGTTTTGGTAAAATGGGTACACAAAAAACATTGTCACTTGAACAAACTGTATATCCTTTTTCTAATGTCTTTGTATTAAAATTAATAAAAACTCCTGTCGACTCAGCAGCCTGAGCAACAGGAATAAATAGTAAGCCAATTATAAGCGCTAAGCCAAACTTACAAAAACGGTTCATAGATTAATTACGTTTATTAATACCGAAAGGATTAGCAGCATAACAACCAGGCGTGGTGAAACTACCTGTTCCCTTTTCTAAATGAAAAAGAATTTCATAATCATCAGTTGAAACACCTGTAAATGCATAGTTACAGTTCTGCGTTTTACAAGCATTCAAATCGGTGCAAGAGACGGTCGCCCCTGATGGATCATTCATTGACGCTAAACCTGTAACATAACGCCCCAATTCTGACATTTGATTTTGTGCACAGGCACTCACAGATCCGGGCTGACAATAACTACGATCATAACCACCAGTTTCATTCTTTACGACCTGTAAACCATCGCGCAATATTTGTATATCCCGCACACGGCTCAAATCACGAGTCTCTTTTTGCTTGGAATTGAGAGTTAAACCCCAAAAAACTAAAATTATACCAACAATACCAATAACGATTAATATTTCAACAAGTGAAAACCCTTTAACTTTTTTCATATATTATTTTTATTGTGCTTTAACCTCGGGTAAATATGGCTCAGCACCATTTGGTCCATACAAATAACAACCAGGTTCAGCATAATCAGCTATCCCATTTTCCAAGTAGAATAGAACGCCATAATTACTATCCGTTAACGTCTTCCAAGCGTAATTACATGGACGAGTACAATCGGTTAAACAGCTAACTGTACCCACGGGATCTTTAACCTCCTTAATTAATGGTAAAAATTCTTGCAAACGTCCACCTTCGCATTTATTGATTACATCACCAACGTCACAACCTAAATTTTTGTCGTACCCCTCATATTTATTCAAAACCATCTGCATAGCAATGCGTACATCCTCATTCATATTTTGGATACGTTTAGCATCGCGATCTTTTTCATGTAAATTACTTAAAGAAAAAGCTGCGATTGCACAAAGAACAACAATGATGCCAAAAACTATTAAAAGCTCGATGAGAGTGAATCCTTTATTCTGCTTCATACATTTACGAATAAAATATTTTAAATAAGTTCTTACGAATTACTGCTGCGAATTAATTCCCAGACAATAATTCGTAACCACAATTTAATTAGTAGTAGATTCGCAACTAAATTATATTATACTTTTCACAATTAGAAAACACCTCATCTAAAGTTGTTAAACCACGCAAGGCTTTAATCAAACCATCTTGGAGCATATTAATCATCAAATATCTTTCAACTAATTGATCCAACTCTGTTACTCGTTTAACTTGAGATAGTTCAGACTTTAGCCGATCGTTAAATAACAGTCCTTCGTGCAAGGCCAACTTACCGCTATAGCCAGTATGATCGCACCAAGAGCATCCGGCCGCGCGCGGTGCATAAAGCGTCTCGGAATTGCTATCCAATCCGCGCGGCCAGTGCTCCATTGGCACTGAACCTAAAATATTAAAAACTTTTTTGCTCGTACTATTTGGCACAACTAAACTTTCTGAACAATGTGAACAAACGCGACGGATTAATCTTTGAGCTAAAATAAGATTTAAGATGGATGAAAGATGGAATATCTCTAAATCAAGCTTCAAAAGCTCTTTTAGCCCTTGGACAATACTGTTACCTTCGACAGTTGTCATAATTGGCATACCTGACAATGCGGGATGCAAAACATGAGAAGCACTTTCAGCACCATCAATCTCATCAAGAACTAAACAATCTGGCTGCCAACGTTGAATTTCTGGCAAAATATTTTCGTATGACAGACCAATCTCTGGTTTTACTTGGATTCTTGTTACTCCTGGAAGATTATTTTCGATATTCTTTTCGACTGTCACTATATGATTGTCTAAACCAGACATTTTTTGAACTAATGAATGCAAAGTTGTTGTTTTTCCAGAGCCGTCCAAGCAAACAACAACAATTTTTCCAGTTTTGCGCGCCAGAGATTCTTCAATCATCCCTTGCAAAGGGCGACTGAAGCCCAATTGATCTAGATTCAAATGAGTTGATTCAGCTCCTCTTGGTTTAATAGATAGAACTTCTTTGTTTACTGAATCCAAAACTTTTAATTCAAATTCGCGTGGCAAATCATTTACCATTAACTGAATTTGACCTTGGACAAAATTATTCTTAATGGTGAGTGGCAAATGCGCCAAACCTTTTAAATAATTAATCAGCGGAACAAAAAGATCTTCTGGCAAATTAGCCACCGGAATTAAATTTTCTTTGAGACGAAAACGTATCAATGCACGATCTTTTTCTTTGCTTATCAACACCTCGGTGGCTTTTTGATTAATAGCTTCACGCAAAACAACAGCCACGACTTTATCAATAGGCATTTTTTCCCATGCTTTATCTTGAATTTCATCAGCCTTTTTCTGTTCTACAGGCTCGGTTGAGACTGGTTCTTCTTTTACCAAGTAAGAATTCAGTTGATTTTCATAATCGAGCAATGAACAAATACAATATTCTATTTCCACTTGTTTTTCACGAGCCCAGAATCGTAACTTGGCCATATTCTCTGTATCCGGATAAACTAAAGCGATTTTTAAAAATCGTCCGGCTAATGAAAAACAAATAGCGCCGCAATCGCGCGCTAATTCAAATGGTAAGATTGATAGAATCTGGTCTGGTATTCTTTTTGATAAACGACTATATTCTAAGTTAAAAAATTCTGCCTCATAGCGAGCCAAATCTTCACTCTTTACAAACCCACCGCGCACCAGCAGTTCCACAATATTACTTCCCTGCTGCTTGGCTATAACGCTCGCCAAATCGGCTCGACGTTTACTTGTCAAAACATTGCGCTGGGTTAAAAAATTTAAAAACAATTCTGATGAACTCATTATTCTTTTTGCTCTTTGTTGGAAAATGGATTAGGTTTAACACTCGGCTCAACTTTCACGGCCTCGATGGAAGTATTTGGAAGTAGTTGATTATAATCAGCATTTTCAACAGTCCACGACTTAACTTGTTCTAAGGCGGCTACTTCCTGCTCGGTAACTTTCAATTCACCGATTCTGGTTAATTTGATTTCCTTGGTTGTCAGATAGCTAAAATTTACAAACGCCACTCCAGCAACAACAATTATAATCAAAACAATAGTAATGATACTTGAAATCTTATATTTGACATTATATTCAGCCATATATTTATTGATGGTAAATATCAAAACTTAAAACAAACATATTTACGTCTGGCGAATAAATTAAAGATTTTGGAACAATAACGCGCCAGCTGCTTTCAATATCAGCTAGATAATTCTTCAACGTAAAGTAATCCCCACCACTCAAGGTAACTTCATAACTTTGAGTTTGAAATTGTTTAGTGTCAGTTGCTTGTGAAGCAAAACTATCTGTTTTATTAACAATTGAGTTAAAAACTAAATTATATTTTTTGGCCAATGTTTCTAATTGAACTAAAATTTGCGCTAAGTCTTTTTTGGCCGGCACCATTTGCTCAAACTTCTCTTTGTCGACGCTTAACGCTTCGACTGTGTCGCCCCAACTGGCTAACCGCTCGTTCCACTGTTGTTTAGAGGCAACTTCAGTTTGTAAGGCTGCAATTTTATTGTCAAAATTGATAACCATAAAATAATATCCCAACAACAAAGCAATGACGCTGGCCCCAAGCATAACAACCAAAACAATAACAAAATTTCGCCCGAACTTCATGATAGCATCTTCCCTTTTTGTAATTGACTCATCCTTGTTCATGGCAATTGGCGCAACCGGAGCCGAAGGCACAGGAGTTCTGGCAACTACTGGCGGTAAAGCATTGATTTTAGGTGCTTCAAACATATTTATTTACTCCAAAATTCCGGAGCTAATTTTAATTGTACAACGCCCGTCACAGTTTGCTCATCAGTGTGTTTATCAATAGCTACACTAGCGTCGCTAATATCGGCTAAATTTATTCCTGTCGCTTGTTCAAAAATCTCAACTTGGCGCGCTAAAGCAGAATAACTTGGTGCGACTACAGTTAGATTAACCAAAGTATCGTTAATGACATTAAAATCAGTATATGAAACCTCAGCTAAAGTTTTTGTTTCTAAAAAATTAAATAGTTTTGTCCAGGAAACACGCTCGGCCATAACTCTGTGCACAATAGTTGCCTGATTAATCAAAGCCATCGCTCGATCGCGATAACCTTCTCTGTTTTGTAATTCACCATTAAGACGGTTAACATTATTAACGAGATCATTATATTGCGCTACTCGTCCATTATGATAAGACTTCATGCCTATCCACCCCACACTAAAAACAACTAAAACAATAAAAACAACCAACAAAATTGTTCGTATCTTTAACCAATATTCCGATTGAATTACCCAATTATATTCCTCCGTGGTAGTTCGCGAATTCAAGTATGTTGGTTTTATTTTTTTAAATAAACCTCTACCTGGATCAAAATATTTAAGCCACATGTCTGGTTTTAGTTTAGGCTTCGGTGGGACTGCTGGAGCAACAGGAACGACTGGTGCTACTGGCTTATCAACTTTTTTAAAAATTTTAAATAAACCCTTTTTTTCTTCTGGCTTAACACCATTGCCAAAACTAACGGCAGAACCCACGGGCTGACCCGATAAAGGTGCTACTGTTTGAGGCGCTTCAGCGCCAGGAACATGCATACTAAAATTAGGCGGAGCTTTTGCTTCGCTCGCTTTTGCCTTTGCTTCCGCCTCTCTCCCCCTTAAATCATCAGGCAGTAAACTAATATCATTAATAGGCATATTTTATTCAATATCACGCATGGCAAGACCCAAAGCTGTGGCCAAACGTGGACCAATTGACTGCAAAATTGGATCCAAGTCTTCTGGATAGATAACCCGGGCCCAAGGATTCCCAATAAATGTTTTAAGATTTAATTTGTCAGTGAAATACTTTGGTAGATTAAACAAATTAGCTGTGCCGCCAGAAAGGATCACTTTTTCCACTCGTTTATTAGCATTCTCGGCCTGTTCTAAATAAAAGTTGATTGAATACTGAATTTCATCGACAATCGTTTGAATTGGGCGCTTGATAACATCTGGCAATGTTTCGCCTACACCTAATTCTTGAACATTACCTTCGAGATCGCGCTTAAACTGCTCTGCTTGTTCAACTTTAATATTTAAAGTTTGTGCAATTGCTTGTGAAATTTGCATACCGCCGATACCAACGCTACGGTTTACAATCGGAATAGTATTTTCAATAATCGAAATATCCGTGTTGACTGCTCCGATATCAACCAAAACTACGAGTGACTTGTCTTTACCAACCATAGAACGAGCCAAAGCAAATGATTCGGTTTCTAAACTTATTAGCTCCAAACCAGCTTTTTTAAAAACTTGAATATATTTTTGCACAACTTCCTTGGCAGCGGCCGTAAGCAAGACCTGAACATTATGAATCTTTTCTGTTTGTTCTTCTTTTTTGATCAAATCTTCTGGTTTTGTTAATAATTTCCAATCTAAAACCATTTCTTCGAGAGGCATGGGCAAAAGCTTCTTGGCTTCCCACTCTACAGCTTCTGTTAATTTCTTAGTGGAAGATAAATCTTTTTTTAAAATTTCTGGTAATGAAATAATGGCTGTAAAAACAACCGAGCTCGGTAGGGCTGTAATAGCACGACGAGAAGTTGCTTTACTTTGCTCAACAACGCGCTTAATTAATTCGGCTGTTTTGTCTGGTTCATCAATCAGCTTAGTTCCAGATAAAGCGCGCTCTAAATAGCCATAAGTAACTAGCTGTGCGCGGCCATTATTATTAGTGAGTTCAACTAATTTAATACTGCTACCACCAATATCAACACCTAAAAAATTAGCATTTTTGTCTCCAGAAAATAAACCCATATGTGTTTTTTATTTAAGATTACTCCAAACAATAAGCTAAATAGCTTTGTTTGCTGTTCTTCTTTAACTTCGTTGCTATTATAACATTTTTTGAAAGTTCCGTAAAAGTTTATCCACTGACAAAAAACTTCCCCAGATCTTTAAATCCAGAGAAGTATTATGCTGTTAAATCTATTTATCTAAAGCTTCATTTACTAAGCTGTCTGCCAATTTATTTCTCTCTCGATAGATGTGATGATATTTAACCAATTTGAATTGATTCTGCAAACTCCAAACCATTAAATAACATTTAGCCAACTTTTCGTCTCTAACTTTGTACTCACCTTTTAATTGTTTAACAACAAGTTCAGAGTCCAAATAACAATCAAGCTCAGTACCTGAAAGCTCCTTGGCTTTCTTTAAAGCTGCAATAATGGCTGCATATTCAGCTTCGTTGTTTGTTTTGTGGCCAATACACTCGCCTGCCTTAAAAATAACCTTATCTTGAGCATTTTGAATGACAAAGCCGATTGCCGCCGGCCCAGGATTCCCGCGCGCACCACCATCAGAATAAATTTTTAGTTTCATATTTTTATTTTTTTATTTTTGCCTGCCTCTTGCGAAAATTTTCTGCAATACCCGACCAACTATCTGTTGCTGGTTGACCTCGGTCGGGAATATCTTCGGCAATAAAATCCCAAATGACTTTCAACTCTACTAATGACAATCCTCTGTGACAAACAAACCCGATATATTCGTCCGAAACCTTCAAATCAACATCATAAGGTTCTATTTTACATAAAAGATCTCCCGATGGATGGTAATTTTTTAAAAAGGGATCCATTAATCCAATCCCCTGACTCGCATATTTATCATAACCAAAGAAATAGGTAGGATAACCTTTTTTTCTAAGTGTTAACACCGCATCACGTACCTGAGGTTCAAGATACTCACAATACTCGCCCATACTCATTTCTTCTGCAGTTGCTTTCGGGTTTGTTTCTTTTCTGTTGGCGACTTGAATATAAGTCTCATCTATTACTTTTCTTCGCTGCTGTGCATAGAAACGAAATAAAATGATTTGCTCTGCCGTCACATCAAGGAAAACACGCAATTTCTCTAATTCCTCCTCTGTGCCTGAAATTAAAATCCGACTTCTTACTTCTTCATTCGCTAATTCGGGCAATGGTTCATGCAAACTAATTCTTGGGTCGTCGAAATTCATATAATTAGTTTTTTATTAAATCAATAATCTTATATTCAATTTCCGGTCGTCCACTCCAATCGCTTTTGTTTATCTCACAAATTATATCAAGTTTATCGCCAACTGCAATCTTATCAACGTATGAGGCGCCATTTCCGAACTTCATCATCTTATAAACCTGTGGCGTATTTTGCTTTACCATGAGCCGTAAGTGTTTTCCTTCCACTCCAATATAATCAGTGGCAATTACTTGAGCATTATGGATTAAAAACCGAGGCTTTACGTTTCCTTCTCCAAAAGGTTCGAAAAGTTCTAATTGATCATAAAAACCTAAATTAATTTCACCCAAATTAATTTCTGCATCAACATCAACAAAAGGTTTCAGTTCTAAATTCTTAAACTCGGCCGTAGCGTGCGCCCCTAAAGAAATTTTGAATTCCTCCAGAATTTCCTGTCTAATTAAGGTAAACCCACAAGCTTGGCTGTGCCCACCAAAACGCGCAAACATATGACTCATTTGATTCAAAGCTTCTGTAATATTATAACCTTCGATACTGCGACCTGAACCGACAATCTGAGCGTCAACAGTGGTCATGGCCACGACTGGACGATAAAACTCGTCTGACAACTTGCCAGCAATTAAACCAATAACACCGGCCGGCCATGTCGGATTAAAGGCAAAAAGAATGTTTTTTTGTTCTTGTAGAATTAATTGTTGTTTCGCTTGCCCAACGGCTGTTTCTGTCACTTTTTGTCGAGCCAAATTATTTTCTTGCAATTCTTGAGCGATCGCTTCGGCTTCAACCTCATCTTCAGTAACGAGTAGATTAAACGCCACACTGGCATGTTTCATGCGCCCAGCTGCGTTCAGACGCGGAGCCAATTGATAACCTATAGTATAACTATCTATTTTTTTGGTGTGGATAAGTTCCAAAAGTTTTCTAAGTCCCGGACTCTTTGTTTTATTTAGCACCAAAAGACCCCATTTGACCAAGATGCGATTTTCATCGAGGAGTGGCATGACGTCAGCCACAACGCCAATAGCCACAATGTCCAATAACCATTTTTTAAAACCTTCGACTCCGCCATATTCCTGAAACCTTAGTTCTAATCCTTTAGTCTTAACTCTTTTACCCCGCTCTTCGCGAAGGGCGGGGTTACTTAAAAGTCCTTGAACTAATTTGTAGGCCACCGCTGCTCCCGACAAATCTCGAAAAGGATAATTATCAGTCGCCACTTTTGGATCGATAATCGCGAAAGCATCTGGCAAAACTTGTGGCGGCTCGTGATGATCAGTAATAATAACTTCAATGCCAGCCTCATTTAATCGTTCAACTTCTTTGAAGTTAGTGATTCCGCAATCGACAGTGATTATCAAATCTGCACTGCGCGCGATGAAATTATTTGCGGTTTTTAAATTAATACCATAGCCATCAAGTTCTCGATGTGGAATAAAGACTTCTACATTGGCGCGCAGCATCTTTAAGGCTTTGTAAATAACTGCGGAGCTGGTAACTCCGTCCGCATCATAATCGCCGTGAATGATAATTTTTTCTTTGCGACTGACAGCTCGCCAAATCCGCTGCACCGCCTTTTCCATGCCTTGAAATAAAAAAGGATCATGCAACTTCTCGAATTCAGGTGTGAAAAAAGTCTGAATTTGCTGTTGACTTTGCAGACCCCTGTTATATAATAATTGTGCTATTAATGGATGAAAACTTTTGCATTCATTAATAAAACTTACCGGCGCCTTGGGTAAAACCCGCCACTCCTTATACATGCTTGTGTTTTTAGCTATTAATGCCTAGGTATCGCCCAAGCATCACCAGCCAAATTCAATACTATTTTAACCTGCTTATGAAAAAAGCGCAAAGAGTCATCTGGATAATTCTCGTTGTGATAATTATCTTCTCTATGGTCATGTGGACAGTGGCTTTTTAGCCACAAAAAAATAATCCCTACTTTTACTTTATGGATTATTTTTTATTTGGGCAAATGTAGGTGAACTATCTCTTCATGACAGACAAAAACGCCTCCGGTGGAATGTTTACCTTGCCCTTACCAAATTCCATCATCCGCTTTTTACCTTTTTTCTGTTTATTTAATAACTTGGCACGACGAGTCCAATCGCCGCCATAAAGTTTCGCGGTTACATCTTTTCTTAAAGCTGAAAGTCTTTCCGCCGCAATAATATGACCACCGATGGCGGCTTGAATTTTGATCATGAACTGCTGTTTGGGAATCGCTTCTTTTAAATTGGTAACAATCTTTTTCCCAGCCTTGAATGATGAATCCTTATAAACAATAGTTGAAAAAGCTTCAATAATTTCGTCGCCCACCAAAATATCCATTTTAACTAAATCGGCTTTTTGATAATGATGAAACTCATAATTCATGGAGCCATAACCGGAACTGACGGTTTTTAATTTGTCATAAAAGTCGACGATAAGCATGGCGAGTGGAATTCGATAATGCAAAACAGTTCGTGTTTCATCCAAAAATTCTGTATTTAAATACTCACCACGACTTTCTTGAACCAAATTCATGATATTACCAATATATTCTTTGGGACTAACAATATCTACAGTCATAATAGGTTCTTCCATATAATCAACTGCACTCGGATCTGGAAATTCATTTGGATTTTTTATGATATATTCATGATCTGAAACTATTTGTTCTGTTTTTAAATTTGAGGGAAGACGTGAACCTGCTTTCAAAGCAATGCGGTAAGCTACGCTCGGTACAGTTACAACGAGATCAAGATTAAATTCACGACGTAATCGTTCTTGAAAAATTTCTAAATGTAGTAGACCAAGGAAACCGCAACGGAAACCAAAACCCAGCACAGGTGAATTTTCCGGTTCATAAACCAAAGCCGCATCATTCAACTTTAACTTGCCTATTCCCTCGCGTAATTCGTTATATTCATTGCCCTCTTCGCAAAAAACACCCGCATAAACCATGGGCTTAACTTCTTTGTAACCGGTGAGAGCTTTAACCTCGTCTTTATTTTTAACTAAAGTGATGGTATCACCAACACGACACTCTTCAATATTTTTGAGTCCTGTGACGATAAAACCGATTTGACCCATTTCTAATTTATTTAATGATTCCATTTGCGGTTTCAAAACTCCGCAATCTAAAACTTCACCCAAACCCTTGGTGCTTAACATGGTAATCTTTTCGCCCTTGGTTACTGAACCGTCCATAATACGAACATAAGCTACGACTCCACGATATTCATCAAAAAATGAATCAAAAATTAAAGCGCGCAATGGTTTGTCGCCATCACCTTTTGGTGGTGGAACAACTTGAATCACTCGATCGAGAATAGGTTCTACACCCAAACCTGTTTTACCTGAACATTGAAGAATATCTTCTTTTTTACAACCGACCAAACCAACAATTTCATTTAAAGTTTTTTCGACGTTAGCTGCTGGTAAATCAATTTTATTGACTGCTGGGATGATTTCAAGACCTTGTTCAATCGCCAAATATAAGTTTGCTAAAGTTTGCGCTTGAACTCCTTGCGTCGCGTCGACTAAAAGAATCGCACCTTCGACGGCAGCCAAAGAGCGAGAAACTTCGTACGAAAAATCAACGTGCCCCGGAGTATCAATCAAATTTAATTGATAACCTTTATAATTCATTTGCGCCGGCTGAAGCTTGATGGTAATGCCGCGCTCTCGTTCCAAATCCATGGTATCGAGCATTTGATCCTTCATTTTTCGTTTCTCAACGGTTTGAGTCAATTCCAAAAATCGGTCAGCCAAAGTTGACTTGCCGTGATCAATATGCGCAATAATGCAAAAATTACGTATTTTTTCTTTCATAATATATGTATAGAGTACTGGATTTTAGTGGAAAAATCAACGTATTGACAAATCAGCTTTATAGTTTTAATCTTTAAAATATCGTGTCAATCCAAGGATCGCAACAAAACGAGGTGTCCAATGCTCAAGTACGTGCTCGCTGGTCTCGGAATCCTGTTCCTCATCATCATCCTCAGCTCGAACGCACATCTCCTGCTCCAGACCCTCGGCCAAAATTCGCCCGAAGTCATCCTCGGCGTCTGTGTCTTGCCGGCCCTCATGATCGTTCTCACCTTGATTTACGACATGATCGCGCTGCTGAAAGACGCTCACTTCTCCGCAACCCTCAGGCCGACTCTCGGTGGGATTGGGATTCTCTTCTTCTTTCTCCTTCTGTCGGACGCTGGCCAAGAGCTCCTCACCATGATCAGGGACTTCCCGCTTTATCTCCAGCTGACACTGGCTGGACTACCAAGCCTCGCCGTTTTCTCCTCGTTCATCCTGGCGACAACGGCACTCTTCGTGGATCCTCCGAAGAGCAAGAAGGTCAAGAAGATCACGAAATAGCGAATCAAAGCGGCCCGACGCAACGTCGAGCCGCTCATTTTTTATTTATTTTATTTAACTAAAAATAATAACTATGTTAGATCCTCATCAATAATTCTTTCTTTATCAGAACGGAATTTAACGAGGAGTTTACGTTTCATTGAGGCCATAAACACAATCAGTTCTTCTACTTTAAATGCATAAGCCAAAATAATAAAAACAATTAATCCGACTAAACCAGCCACAAACCCTTGCGTCAAAACTCCCCAGAAACGATCCATATCAACGTATGTACCAACAGCAGTTTTCGTAACTTGAGTCACAAAACCCATGATAAGTGCAGCAAAAGTTAATTTAAATGAAAAAGATAACATCCCGTCGTGCCAAATATCTTTAACTTTAAACTTAAGAAAAACAATCAGCAAAGCCACATTAACAAGTTGACTAACAGTAAAACCAAAAGCTAAACCCATCACGCCCCAGACATGAATGAGATACCAACTTAATGCGAGATTAACCAACATGCTAATAAAGCTCGCCCAGAATGGCAATAAGGTATTATGACGCGCATAAAAAACTCGAACCAAGAGCGGGAGCAAAGCTTGAGCAAATAAACTGAGGCATAAAATGCCCAGAGTATCTGCTGTCAGAACTGTATCAGTCCAATTAAATTTACCCGCACCAAGAACCACACGCACTATCTGAATTCTAAGAATGATAAATAAAGCTGTAAACGGAATCGTAAACAAAAGAATTTGTTTAAAGGTTGTGAGAAAAGATTGCTGAAATTCCTTTTCATCTTTATTCGCAAAATGTCGAGACAATAATGGAAAAACAGCCAGGGCAAATGAAACACCAAAAAAACTGACGGGGAAACTCTGCAAATTGTTTGCGAGATTAAATATCGCTAGACTTCCAGCCGCAATCGTTGACGCTAAAACAGTTATAACAATAAAATTTACTTGTCCGCTAGCTAAACCAAGTATACGTGGACCAATAAGCTTAAGAACTTGTACGAAACTTTTTTCGCGCGGTTTAAAGATCCAACGTGGGCGCCAACCCAAACGGATTAAACCAGGGAGTTGAATCAATAAATGCAAAACAGCTCCGAGGATAACGCCGTAGGCCAAACCATATAAACCCCAATATTGAACAAAAAACTTCGCACCGATAATTATACCAATGTTGTACATTACTGGTGCTAGAGAAAAAGCTAAAAATTGACGGAACGATTGCAGAACCCCGCCCAGAATACTGCTGATACCCAGAATGAATGGACTTAAAAAAAGTATTTGGGTCAAAGTAATTGTCATGCCTAATTTTTCGCCCGAAAATCCTGGAGTCATAAGTGGAACCAGCCACGGGCTTAGCACTGCTAAAATTCCGCCAAAGAAAACTAAAATTACACCGATTATATTTATAATATTACTGACAAAACTCCACGCCTCTTTATTCGCAGGGCTGTTAGGATCATCTTCTTTTTTTATTAATCCAATAAAGACCGGAATGAATCCGGCAGAAAGTGCTCCGAGCGCGATCAAATTAATTAACAAATCAGGGATTCTGAAAGCAGCATAATAAATGTCGAGTTCATTCCCCGCCCCAAATTGACCGGCCAAAACTCTGTCGCGCACAATTCCGAGAACGCGACTAAGCAAACCAGCGATGGCAATAACCACCGCTGCTGTTGCGACCGAGCTAGCTTTTTTTGAGAGAAGTTTATCAAAAATCATGAGATGAGTTTAGACTAACATGCGCATATCTACAACCATCAAACCCTTGCTGGTGACAAAAGCTGGATTAATATCCATTTCTTTCAATTCAGGATAATCAAGTGCTAATTGGCCTAATTTTAAGATAGTTGTAACTATTGATTCAATATCACAGGCCTTTTCACCTCGAACACCAGTCAATATTTTATACGTCTTTATTTCGCTGACCATTTTTGTGGCCTGTTCATAACTGAGTGGCGCTAAACGGAAAGCCACGTCTTTTAGAACCTCAACATACACTCCTCCAAGACCGAACATGAGCAATGGGCCGAACTGAGGATCGCGCTTTAAACCGAATATAATTTCCTTACCATCTTTTACCATTGGTTGTAAAAGGATGCCATCAATCCTCGCTTTTTTATTGTAACGACGACAACTCGTCATTATCTCATTAAACGCTTTTTCCACTGCCGCTTTATCAGCTAATTTAATCTTTACTCCACCAGCATCAGTTTTATGAATAATATCCGCTGAAATAACTTTCATGGCAATTGGGTAACCCAACTTATCGGCCATTTTTCCGGCTTCTTCTGAATTTTTAGCCAAGGCTGATTTGATAACAGGAATGTTATAGGCGCGTAATATTTTTTCGCAATCAAGAAAGTCAATTGAACCATTTACCGCCTTATTCTTTAAAATATCTGCTATCTGTTTTCTAGCAGCGGCGCTAACAGGAAACTTAATGAATTTCTCTGTGCTTTTTTTATCTTGAGAATATGTATAAAATTTTTCTAAAGTATCTACTGCGATATTAGGGAAAGAATAATGTGGAATTTTGTTTTTTTCCAAAATGTCGATACCACTAGCGACTTTTACGCCACCGATAAAGCTGGCAATGATCGGTTTTTCTTTGTTTCTATATTTAATAATCACTTCTGCTGTTTTATCAATCTCCGTAACTGACTGAGGCGTCAAAATAACTATCACACTGCCAACGTTCTTATCCTGCATTACAGCCTTAATCGCCGCTTCATAACGATCGGCGCGCGCATCTCCGATGACATCAATAGGATTATGAATATTTGCGGTAACAGGCAAATCCTTTTTTAATTTTAATGTTGTGCTCTTTTCAAGTTGCGCCAGCTCCATGCAACTTTCTGTCACAGCATCAGTTGTCATTACGCCTGGGCCGCCAGCATTTGCCACCACTGCAATTTTATTGTTGCGGATCGTATCATAATTAGAAAACATTTCTACCAAATCAAATAATTCTTCTAATGTTTCAGCACGCAATGTGTTAGTTTGTTTCAAAGCGGCATTCACGGCTTCATCTGCCCCTGCTAAACTTCCAGTATGCGATGATATAGCCGCTTGTCCAGCCGCGGTGCGACCAGACTTAATAATTATCAATGGTTTTTTAATGGTTAACTTTCGTGCAATCTGCAAAAACTTCGCACCGTCAGCAAAGCCTTCCAAGTATGCAAGAACAACTTTTGTTTTATCGTCATTCATTAAAAACTCTAACAAATCATTTTCATTAATACCGCTTTTATTACCCAAACTAATAAAGCGCGAAAAACCCAAACGTGAGGCCAAGGCCCAATCGAGCATGGCTGTGCAAATAGCACCAGACTGAGACATAAATGCAACCTTACCAGGCAAAATCATACCTTCGGAAAAAGAGGCATTCAAATTTATGGTTGAATCCAAAAAGCCCAAACAATTGGGCCCTAAAATATTAATTTTATGTTTTTTAGCAATGGCAACTAATTTTTCTTCTAGAACCTTGCCCTCGCCGCCAACTTCCTTGAAACCGGCTGAAATAATAATGGCGTTTTTAATTCCCTTTTCGCCGCATTCTTCTAGCGCGCCTAAAACAAATTGGCTAGGGATGACAAAGAGCGCAATATCAACAACTTCTGGAATATCTTTAACTGACGGATAAACTTTTAAGCCAAATATTTTTTTACTTTTTAAATTTACTGGATAGACTCTGCCTTTATAATTAAATTTGATAATGTTTTTAAGAATCGTGTATCCTAATTTTTGTTTTTCTGCTGAAGCACCAATAACCGCAATTGATTTTGGATTAAAAAAAGATTGCAACATAAAACATTCTATTTAGCTATTATAAAATTTTTCCTTCTCCACTCTTTTCATTGATTCCAGCTGCACTAGCTTCATCAGCGTCAAGATAAACAATCGGTTCACTCTCATCGACATAACAGACTTCAACTTCCTTAAAAATAAGTGAACGTGGACTTTCTATTTCAACAGAAATATTCTGACCAGAAGATAAGCCCAGAGCCTTAGCTTCGTAACCATTAATATTCAAATGCCTCTTCGCTACAATCAAACCCTCTTTCAATTCAAGCTCTCCTTTAGGTCCAACTACTTTTATGGGACCAGATCCAATAATTTTACCTGATAAACGTAATGGTGCTGATGCGCCAAGGTAAAAAGTATCTGTTCGAGAAACTTCTACTTGACTGTTGCCGCGGCAAGGTCCTAAAACGCGCACATTTTCAAGACTATGCTTGGGGCCGACTAGAGTCACCACGTCGGTGCTGGCAAATTGACCTGGTTGCGACAAATCTTTTTCACGTTTTAATTCATAACCTTCGCCAAATAAAACTTCCAAATCATGCTTAGTCAAATGCACATGACGAGCTGATACTTCCACTCGGATTGTTTTTTTCATATAATTCTACAATTTTATCTTAAGTAACCCATTCTGCGCACCAATTTTATATAAATTTTGAGTTGCGTTTTTTAAACCAAGCCATAGAGCTTTTTCAAAATTTAGCCAACGGATCCACCCAGCCAAGAAACCAGAGCCAAAAGAATCGCCAGCACCAACTGTATCTACAATTCTCCTTTTATCAAATTTTGTTACTAAATTATATTTTTTCCCATGTTCATCAATTGCTAGGACGCCTTTGTCACCACGAGTAACTATAACATTCAACGGTCCCAATTCCTTAAGTCTGTCCAGAAGCACAAACCCGTTATTCAAAGTAACGCGCTTTATTTTTTTATTAAGGTTGCAGACCAACTCCAGAGCTTCGTCTTTATTAAGGATCAAGACATCAATAAAAGGCAAAAACTTTTTGGTAACAGTATAATCTTTAAGCTGAACTAAACCAGGATTCCAAGCAATTTTTATATTACGTTTTGTTTGACGCACAACTTTTTCTAATTCTACTGCCCAGTTCTTTCCCGATAATGCGGAAACATAGAACCAACTAGTACGGAAACTTCTAAGCCCTGGTAATTTAAGAGAACTGCTCGCGCCTTTATAAGTAAAAATGGTGTGTTCTTTATCTTTTTTTGAAGTAACAATTATAGAAAAACCAGTTTTTGCTTTTCTTTCTACGTTAATAAGCGAAGTGTCGATGCTATTCTTCCTTAAGTAGTAAAAAACTTCTTTGCCGACTAAATCATCACCCAAATTCACCATAGGAGCCACATCCAAACCAAAGTTTTTCAGCCCAACAGCCACATTCAAGCCACCTCCGCCATAATTAACATGAACTTCATCAATAGGGATCTTGTTACCATACTCCACAGTCAAAAGCCGTTGCTCGAGGATATTCTTTGGATTCTCTAGAATTGAGACTTTATCAGAATAAAACATAATATCTTTAAGAGCACTCCCAACAGTAACAACGTCAAATATTTTCATACATGCTTACTCCGATGCTTGCCCCGCCTTTCGCGAAAAGCGGGGCGAGAGAGCGGCGGGGTTGATTTTTATTTTTTGTTTTTGCAATTATATTTTACCATGAATCCGCTAAAATGAAAACAAAACGAATCCACACAAACTCTTCCGCTTGCACAAAGTTATGTCTTATGTTATATTAATTTGTTCCTAAGTGCCCCAACCCGAACCTGGAGTAATCCATGGAATACCTATGGCTGGCTCTCTGTACTGTTCTGCTCGGTGGCGCCTTCGCGATCCCTGTCATCTGGTTCCAAGAACACAGAGTGAGAACATGCAGTAAAATTAAGTTCAACGTTCTGGTCATCGTACCCATCACCTTGCTCGTCATGTATGCACCGAGCTTCATCGTCCAGTACCTCATGGACCTGCCTCGACCGATTCCCTTCGGAGTCGCCGTGTCACTTCTCAGCTTCGTCATGATCGACATGTCCATCTACTACCTCGTAAAACGCAGCTACCGTAAGCGAATAGCGCGAACCTGACAGAAACACTGAGAACAGGCGCCCGTCACTCATCTGACTGGGCGCTCTTTTTACCATGATGACCATGATTACAAATATGATTACTATGATGACGAATTTCTTAAATTACAAAAAGCAGGAAAATAAATCCCCTGCTTTTTATTCTTAATTCTTGAACTTTGCCTTAATCTTAATTCTTCTTTGTGATTATCTGTTGAGAAAATAAGAACTAAGTCAAAGAATTTAGAATAAGAATTAAGTTATATGAAATTACCAACTACTCGATGACCCGCCGCCCCCAGAACTGCCACCGCCAAAACCACCGCCACCTCCACTACCACCGAAGCCACCAAAACCTCCCCAAAAGCCACCCTTGTCACCGCCTTTTTTCTTGAACCAATCAAGGCGGGAGGCTCCATAATCCATAAATAAACCTGCAAGTAATCCGACTAAAGCTGGTAATAAGGCTGAGATTATAAATCCGGTTAAAAACCAAGCAATCATAAAGGCTCCGGCGCCACCAATAATTCCACCCAACCAAAATGATTTGGTTTTTCCTAAAGCATAAAAAACCAAACGCCAGACAGCCATCAAAATAAAGAAAAAGATTACACCCAGCGTCTCCCAAAGAGTACCACTATATTTTCCTGATGTCCGCGGAACTACTGCAGTAGACTCAACCACTTCTCCTTTAATTGTGGCTTCAATAGCCTGAGTTGCTAATAAAATCCCTTGGCTATAATTACCTTCTTTGAAGTATGGACGCGCGATATTATCTAAAATCCCACGAGACTGCAAATCAGTTAACGCGCCTTCTAACCCATAACCAACTTCAATTCGCATTTGCCTATCGTCGACGACAACGAGAAAGAGAACTCCATTATCTGCTCCTTTTTTCCCTATGCCCCATTCCTTAAAAAGATCATTTGCGTAATTTTCAACCGTATCTCCATCCAAAGTTTTTATTGTGACAACTGCAATTTCGTGCGTTGTTGTTTGTTCGAATGATTGAATTTCAGCTTCGAGATTTGTTTTTGTTGTTGAATCAATAACCTTCGCAAAATCATTAACAAAGCCGTTTGGTTGACCTGGAGAAGAATACGCAAAAGTTGCTTGAGACATCGTCAAAAAAACAAGAAAACAAAAAAACAAAACAGCTAAACGAGAACATCTCGTACGTGCAGGTCTAGACCTGCACGTACCCATCAAATAATTCCCGACATGAAACATACTAACTACCTAAATTTAAATCGACAGCTGGTGCTTTTTCTGAACCTTCAACTGCCTCGAAGAAATTACGAACATCAAAACCAAAAACATTGGCTAAGATATTGGAAGGGAAAGTTTTAATTTTAACATTGTATAATTTAACGACATCATTGAACCGTTTTCTTTCGACACTGATTCTATTTTCTGTACCTTCTAATTGAACCATTAAAGCTTGAACCGTTTCATTAGATTTTAAAACTGGATAATTTTCCATAATCACCAGCAAACGAGCCAAAGCAGATTCCACTTGAGTGGCAGCCCCGACCTTATCGTTAACAGTTGTAGCACCTGCATATTTAGTGCGAGCCTCGGCAATATCGCCAAAAACTGTTTGCTCTTGAGTTAAAACACCTTTAACGCTGGCAACCAAGTTTGGAATTAAATCAAAACGACGTTGATATTGAGTTTCCACTTGAGCCCATTGATTATCAACGCTTTCATTTAAATTGATTACTGAATTGTAAAAACCTACTACCCACAACACCACGATGACGATGACCGCAATAAGAGCGATCCACCACCAATTCTTTTTGTTAATCATAGTTTTGATTACTAATTATTTATTTTTTGCTTGCCATATAGTCAGTGCAAACTGTACTTTATGGCTTGCCGTAAAGTCAGTGGAACTGTACTTTATGGCTAAAATTACACAATACTTGACAAAATATAATTATAATGTTATACTTTTTTATTCTAGTTCTGGATAGAAAACAACATCGAGGAAGTTCATGGCTCACAAGAAGAAGCAACCGTTCCAGGTGAACCCGGGTGACGTGGTGGTGCTGGATTTCGATCATCGCGAAGTCGACCGGATCATGACCGTCACCGTGCTGACCGTGACCAAGCGCTTCGGCGACTTGGGCGACCTGATCAGCTACTTGAACGGTGAAAACGGCGAAGAACGGTTCTGCGACGCCTCGTTCGTAACCAAGGTCAGCCTCCGCGCCACGCAGACGAGCCTACCGAACCTCTTCCGCGACAACCAGCGACGCTTCCCTGACCAGATAGACCCGGTCCGTACAGAACGTGGAGTTCTCGTCGGCACCTTGGAAGGCCTTGTCTCGTACTGCCTGGCCAAGTTGCCCATCGCCCTGGAAAATCCGGTGCACGAGGAGCGCATGACGGCGCTCTACAAGAAGCAGCGCCCGGGCCAGATCATGGTCAACTGGGGCAGCGTGTACACCGTGCACGAGAAGCCGTTCATGGCCTGGGTACGCGCCAACGCGACCAAGATCTGCGCCACGCGCCAGGAAGCCGACGCCGCGCAGCGAAGGGCAGTTTTTTTACAATTACTAATTACGAATCAACTAATAATCTACAAATTACGAATTACTAATCAACTACAAATCTACTAATAATAACAACCTATTTAATCTGAGTAGCAAAATAATTCACTAACTCTTCAACTTTAATTCTTTTTTGTTCCATAGAGTCACGCTCGCGGACTGTCACAGTATTATCTTTTTCAATAGTATCGAAATCAACTGTCACACAAAATGGCGTACCAATTTCATCTTGACGACGATAACGTTTACCCACATTACCATTGTCATCAAACTCCACGCGCCAAGTCTTGCGTAATTCCTCATAAATGCCATGGGCTTTTGCTACCAATTCCGGTTTATTTTTCATCAAGGGGAAGACAGCAATTTTAATTGGCGCTAATTGCGGTGAAAAACGTAAAACGATTCGTTCGTCCTCGCCATTTTTCTCCTCATCATAAGCATCGCAAATAGCGGCCAGCATAATTCGTGTCACGCCAACTGAAGTTTCAACTATATGCGGCACATAACGCTCTTTGGTCATCGGATCCATGTAACTCAGATCTTGTTTGCTAAATTTGGCATGCTGAGTCAAATCATAATCACTACGTGCATGAACACCTTCCAATTCTTTAAATCCAAACGGGAAATTATATTCAATGTCATAAGCTTCCTTGGCATAGAAAACTAAATGCTCATGCTTGTGCCATTTTAGATTTTCTTCCTTGATGCCTAAATCTAAATAGAATTTCCAACGTCGTGCTTTCCATTGCTCATAATGTTCCATATCTTCGCCCGGCTTGACGAAGTATTGCATTTCCATTTGTTCAAACTCACGAGTTCTAAAAATAAATTGACGCGCAGTGATTTCGTTACGAAAAGCTTTGCCAATTTGTGCAATACCAAATGGAACTCGAACACGAGCACTGTCCAAAACATTTTTAAAGTTGATATAGATACCCTGGCAAGTCTCCCCTCTCAAATAAACTGGATCCTTGGTCCAATCACTAGTAAAGTTACCGAGGTTAGATTGCACCAATAAATTAAATTTAACTACATCAGTCCATTCGGACTTGCCACAACTTGGGCATTTTACTTTATCTTTATTTTCACCAAATAACTTATTGATTTCTTCTTCACTCATTTTCTCGTCAGCAAAAACATTAATATCTTCTAAAAGATGATCCACTCGAGAACGAGTATGACATTTTTTACATTCAGCTAAAGGATCAGCAAAACCACTCACGTGGCCACTGGCCTCCCAAACCTTTGGATGCATAAAAATGGCTGAATCTAAACCAACAATGTTTTCGTTTTCTTGAACCATGTTCTTCCACCAAGCTTTTTTAATATTGTTCGCCAGCTCAACTCCATAAGGTCCCAAATCATAAATAGCTGCAAATCCGCCGTAAATTTCTGAAGACGGAAAAACAAAACCACGTCGTTTACACAAACCAACAATCTTCTCCATTTTTTGCTCTATTGGCATAAATTTATACAGTCAAAATTTCTTGTTCTTTTTTATCGGCTAATTCTTGCAAGGCTTTATTAAGTTCACCCACTTTTTTATCAAGCTCAGCTGCATAATCATAACGGTCGTCCTCAGTGATAGCGCCATCTTTTTCGGCCTTAATGATTTCTTCTTTTACTTTATCACGAATAGTACGCACCGCAATCTTGGCAGTTTCTAGTTTTTCATTCATCATCTTAACTAACTGCTTTCTATTTTCTTCTGTCATTTGAGGAACTGTGACACGTACCAAATTTGAATCAACTCTGAGGCCAACACCTAAATCAGCATAAGTTAAAGCTTTTTCTATTTCCTTTAACAGATTTTTATCCCAAGGCTCAATGGTTAAAGAGCGTGCTTCTGGCACACCCACAGAACCTAATTGCTTAATCGGAGTTTTAACACCATAAGCGTCGACTAAAATATCTTCAACCATACCGGGATTAGCACGGCCAGTTCGTAAATTTGAAAGTTCCTTTTTATAATGTTCGATAGTGCCATCAAAATCCTTTTGATACTTGTCTAGAAATTCATTACTCATATAAATTGAATTAATTATTATTGTTCGACTGGCAAAAATACGCCCATGTAAACTTTGGCATTGTCTTTTGGATGGACCACCAACTCCCGCGCGATTCTAGTGGTTGGCATATTTTTAACAATCCAATTTGTGCCACCATCTAGAGTTTTATACAAGGCCTTGTCTGTGGCGTAATAAATATTGTTAGCATTTTTGGGATCAATTGCAATCGTGTAAATTTGTTCTTCACCTGGTTTTGATAAAATATCTAAACCCTTCCAGGTTAAACCACCATCTAAACTACGCAACATTCCAAACTGGCTAGCATAAAGAACTAAATTTTGACTGCCAGGCGAAACAACGTAATCATAATAAGTCACTGCGCCTGAATAATCCCTCATACCATCATTTAAATAATTCCAGGTTTCCCCCCTATTATCTGTTTTGTACATACCATTATCGATAACGCCCACAAAAACCTTACGGCTATCGAAAGGATCTACAGTAATTTTTCGGACACGACTGGGGAAGGTTTTAACTGGTGTCCAACTTTCACCAAAATTACCGCTCAGATTTAAAGTTCCATCTGATAAACCGATCCAAACATTTCTTGAATCAAACCAATCAACGTCAATGGCAGAAACATATTTACTGGCATTATCAGTAAAGAAAACTTCTTTCCAAGTTCTTAAACAATCATCGCTGCGATAAAGCTTAGTACTAACAGCCGCATAACTACGACATTTATTAGTAGGGTCTACTACAAAATCACGAATAAACGAAGCAGCTCCTAAACCTGCGACTGGGATCCAACCAGCGCCACCATTATAAGAATAATAAAGTCCGTTTTCCTGTGTACCTAAAAACATGTAATTAGAATCACTAGGATCAAACTTAATGAAATAAGCATTTACATTACCAATAGAGCCAGGTGTTTCGCCTGGAGTCATAAGTTGTGAACGAGTTGCCCAGGTTTCTATACGATCACTCGAGAGGAAAACACCACCCAAATTATTAGTGGCCACAGTTGGTTTTTTAACAGTAATACAGGCTGTCGCCCCAACCATTACCCCCAACATGAGCAACACAAGAAATAACTTTTTAATCATACTTTTTATTTGCGAATTACTTTTTACGAATAATACATTTTTATTAGGTTGTTTCGAATTATTGTTTAGGAATCAATCACAGGAGTAATTCGTAACTTCCCAATCAAATCACATTCGCAATATAAGCTATTCGTAATTTATTAGATATTTAAAAATAAATTTTCAAGTATTAAACGTGCGTTAACATTTTGTTTGAGTTGAACCTTGGCTTCCTCAATTCGTTGTAACACTTTGGTCAAATCAAGACCTACTTTTTCTTTAACACTCTGTTCCATCAAAGGAATTAAATTTCTGAATGTAACCAGGTCTAATTGTCCGACTTGAACCAAGAGCAGATCTCGCAAAATAATGGAAAAAGATGTTAAGTCCTTAATCAAACTATCTGTCGATGGCTTGCCTTGAATCATCTTTTCCGCAGCTTTCAATTTCCCTTGGTTATTTTGCTTCAATAATTCCAACCAGCCTTGACCACCATCCATTTGCTCTTTAACAATATCCTGATTTTCTAAATATTTAAGCGCAATAGTTGGTCGTCCTTGTGCCAAACTGGCTATTTCATCTGCTTGCGAACGTGCCACCCCCTTGCTAATCAAGTAAGTATTGATTTCATTACGAGTAACTGGCAAAAATTGCAAATTTTGAGAACGAGACTGGATGGTTTCTAAAATCATTTCTCGCGCTGTTGTCAAAAGTATCAAAATGGTTTTAGGTGTTGGTTCTTCTAATGTTTTAAGTAGCGCGTTGCTCGCCTCTTTGGTCAAAGCTTCAGCTCCACGGATAATGGCTACCTTATATGAATCAGAAAAAGAACGTTTATTCAATTTATTCTGCAACTCTCGAACCTGATTAATGGTAATATTTTGACGCAGCTCTTCTGTCTTTTCATTAATTTCTCTTTCTACTAGATAGAATTCCGGATAGATGCCGCGATCGAACTGCTGACAACTTTCGCAAGTTCCACACGGCAACGTCGAAAGACTGGCAGAATCAGTCAAAAGATTGCTCAACTTATTGTACTCAGCAAACGATTTACAAAAAACAGTTTTCGCTAAATATTTTGCCAGAGTTGTCTTCCCAACCTTCTCGGGTCCATAAAAAAGATAAGTCTGAGCTAGACGTCGTTCTGTGACTCCAGCCTGCAAAAACTTCTTTATTTTTTCGTGGCCTATGAGCGGCCAAACAAATTCAACCTGTGCTGACATAACTAATTATATTTTAGCAAAATTATTGGTACTTGTTAATATTTTTAGAGTTTCCTTGGCGCACTCTTCCCAAGAAAAATGCTGAGACCATCTTAAACCCTTTTGTTTGAGCGATTCTTGAACAGCTTCATTCAGAATAACTTGCTCCATGCGGCTAACAATCTCATCGACTTTTTCAGGGTTAAACAACAAAGCCGCATCTCCAGCCACTTCTGGCAAACTGGTTGTATTTGAGCAAATTACAGGACAGCCACAAGCCATGGCCTCTATGACCGGAATACCAAAACCTTCAAAAAGTGATGGAAAAATAAAAAGGTCAGCAGCGTTATACAACACTGGCAACATCTCATCAGCGAGCCAACCGGTAAGAACTACATCTTTCTCTAAATTGTTTTGTTTGATGATCGTTTTGGCCTCATCCAATCCGCTATCAATCCCAGGCGTACCCACCAAAACTAATTTATGCTTATCATTTACATTTCTTTTTTTGAATTGAGCAAACGCTTCTACTAAACGTACGATATTCTTTTTCAATTCCAATCGACCGACGTAAAGGATATACGGATAATCAATATTTAATTTATCTTTGACGACAGCCTTGGCCCCAGGAATAATTTTATAATCATTATGATCATATCCATTATAAACAATAGCAATCTTTTCTGCTGGGATCTTGTACGTCTTAACCACATCATCTTTTGTATATTTCGAGACCGCGATGATCTTAGAAGCAAATAATTTTATAATCTGAATTATGAGTTTATGATAAAGTTTGTTTGCCCAATGATACGCTTCGGGCATATGCTCAAAACCAATATCATGGATAGTAACGATTGATCTTGCTGGATTTAATAGTGGAATCGTGTGCGCCGGCACAAACAAAACATCGGGAATATGTTTACCAAATTTCATTTCGATAGAGAGTCGTCCCACAGTCCACGAACGTGGAATGGGCCATTTCAAAACACATTCTTCAAAATTTTCCGGACACTTAGCTAAGTCTCCACGCAAAGGTTCATTTGTATATAAAAAATAGTGGTTCACTCTGTCCATCTTTTTCAGTTCTTCAATCAGATGATACGAGTACCACTCTACTCCAGTTTTTTTTACTTTATTTGCCCGCGAGGCATCTATGCCAATTTTCATAAAATTATTTAGTCGCGAGAATTGAACGCTTATATAACTCTAAATTATCAAGTGCAATACCCGTGCCTTTGGCCACGCAGAGAAGCGCATCGTCCGCGACATAAACCGGAACACCAATGGCACGAGAAATCAGTTGATCGATATTACGCAATAAACTACTCCCGCCTGACATAATAATTCCTTTATCGATAATATCAGCTGAAAGCTCAGGTGGAGTAATATACAAAACTTCTTTTACGGCTTCAACAATTCCTTGCAAATCTTTTTGTAAAGCTTCTGTAATATCATTCGAAGAAATAGTAATAGTTTTTGGTAAACCTGTAATCATGTCGCGACCGCGCACGTCGAGCACAGCTGGACCTTCTGAATACATGGCTGAACCAATTTCAATTTTAATATCTTCTGAAGTGCGTTCGCCAATAGCTAAATTATATTTGCGACGAATATATTCGGAGATAGCTGCATCAAAACGATTACCACCAATACGCACTGAGGCCGAAGCCACAATACCACCCAAAGAAATAACCGCAATTTCTGAAGTGCCGCCGCCGATATCAATAATCATGTGGCCAGAAGCGCTACCAATTGGAATGTTCGCACCAATGGCGGCAGCGATTGGTTCTTTAATAATGTAAGCAGCCTTGGCACCAGCAGCAATAGTAGCATCAATAACAGCGCGGCGTTCAGTGGAAGTAATACCGGCAGGTACGGCCACCATAACTTCTGGACGGAATAGTTTAATACCACCTAACGCTTTATTAATAAAATAACGAAGCATAGCTTCGGTAGTTTTATAATCAGCAATCACACCGTCTTTTAATGGACGGCTAGCAATAATTGTATCTGGTGTACGGCCTATCATTTCCTTGGCTTCATCGCCCACGGCTAAAATTTTTCTATCAATAGCTGAAATCGCCACCACCGAAGGTTCGTTTATCACAATACCTTTCTTGGGCAAATGCACAAGCGTATATGTTGTTCCTAAATCAATCCCAATCTTTCTGATAAACATAACACACTAAAGCTGGCCCTCCTTATCAGCTTTATAATCCAATAATTTATCGGCTTTGATTTTTATCTCTTGTTCTAAGAAAAATTTATTAACACCTGGAATCATGAGCAACCAATCGCGAATCACTCCAATAACTTTTTTCATTTGGACTTTAGCTGACTGCATTAACTTTTCGATTGTTGACGCAGCCTCTTCGCCTTTTTGTTTAAATTCTGTTTTACGGTTATCTGGTAATTTTTTATATAAATCTTCTAAACCTTCTGAAAGAATTTTTTCAATGGCAATTAAATCTTCGCTCTTAGTTATAACTGGCGCAACGGCAACTGGTTCGGCAGGAGTTGTTGCAACAGGAGTAGCAACAGGAACAGCTTCCGCACTCGCAACAATACGGGCTTCTCCACCCGAAACTTCAACTTGCTGTTCAACCTGTTGACCAGAAGTATCTTCGTTTAAATTTTGTTCTGATGGCTGCGCGACTCCAGGCATTTGCTCGGGTGCGAGACCAGTGTTGGCTAAAGGCATACTCTTTTATTTTTCCGCCTCTTTAGAGGAGAGGGGTTTGTTATTGTATTTTAGTTTTTTTTCTAAGTTAAATCAAGCCCTAAAAAGACCCCTCAATAATAGCACATTTAAACTAAATTTACAAAAAATTATCTAAATTTAGCCAAAACTATTGACAAAAATGTGTTTCTATGCTATACTTTAATGTTCTGAGACACACAACTACGGAGGAAGCCATGAGCTTCATAGAGACTCAGCTCGTTCCGATGGTCCTTGGGCTGTTCTTGCTGGGCTTCCTGCTCCACTGCCTGCTCTCGATCGTCGGGCAGAAACAGGTGATGCCCAACCTCGGGAAACGGGCGCTGAACGGGCTCGGACACGGGATTGCTGGGCTCCTCACGGCACTGGGCGATGGGGTGGTCTGGTTCATCCCCTGGTTCCTCGGACTCGTCCGCGACATCATCGTCGCCACGGCCCGGGGGATCTACTACCCCTGGCGCTACGGACATCCGGCACCGCCCCTGCCCCGCCGCCGCCCTGCTCCCAGGAGGCACCCATGATCATCAACTTCGCAGCCCCCGTCTTCTTCATGAAGGCGGGGCATTTTTTTTACCATGATTATTACATCCGATTTGCGCGCCTGCCTACCGGCAGGCAGGGAGGCATCATTAATAAAGAACCGACGAAACAGTCTCTTGATCGCTTCCTCAAGAAACGAATCAGAGATTGCTTCGTCTCTTCGTTCCTCGCAAAACGATGGCTATTTAATCCGTTTAAATATTTGCTTCAACTCATCAATGGTTTTAAATAAAACCAATTCTTTACGAAAACTTGATGCTTGCGGAAAACCACGGAAATACCAACACAAATGTTTACGCATTTCAACTAAGCCGTGATCCCCTTTCATTTTATAATTATAACGCGCATGTTCGAGCGCCATTTTTTTAATGTACTTTAAATCGGGTGTAAAATATTTTTTGCTTTTTAAATATTCTTGAATCTGTTCAAAGATCCACGGACGGCCGTAAACACCACGAGCAATCCCCACACCATCAACACCAGTTCGATCTAACATTATTTTAACTTTCTCGGGAGAATCAAGCCCACCGTTTCCAATGACAATACCTTTAAATCTTTTTTTAACTTCTTTAATAATTTCATAATCAACTTCTCCAACAAAACCTTGCTCATAACTTCGTCCATGAATCATGAGTGCTGCGATTGGCAAGTCTTTTATTTTCTCAATAAAATCAAACACCGTAATTTTCTTTTTGCCGTCGTTGATTGAAGTTCGAGTTTTAACTGAAATGGGTAGCTTTGTGTTTTCACAGGCAGCTTTCAATAAATCGTGCACCAAATCAAGGTTCTTGAGCAAAGTAACGCCACCACCATGTCGCACAACCTTTTTTGCGGGGCAACCAAAATTAAAATCAATGCCAGAAAACCCAGCTTTCTCAACATATTTAACAGCTTTAGCAACTAATTCTGGACGCTTACCAAAAAGTTGAAGAACAACCGGTTTTTCTCCCGGTAAACGTTTTAACATACTTAGAGTTTTTTTGGCATCATAATATAAAGCATCAATTGAAGTCATTTCCGTATAAACAACATCAGCTCCGTGTTTACGACAGAGTAAGCGAAAAGCCGCATCGCTAATGCCGGCCATGGGTGCTAAAGCTAAAATTGGTTTTTTAAATTCTTGCCAAAAGTTCTTATTCATAGTTTGAAAACCCTCCAAATCTTTGCGAGGGAGGGTTTCATATTGTTAATCTATTTTCTTTAAATGTGGTCCGAACGTCTCGTCCTCGATGATCCAACCCAGATCGGCCACTTTCTTTCTTATCTCGTCTGCCTCAGCCCATTTTTTGGACTGGCGGGCTGCTTCTCTATCCTGTACTAACTTCTTAACTTCTTCAGGTGCGACTGACTGAGCACTTATATTGCTCAACCCCAAACCCAAGACTTCATCAAACTTTAACAAGGTTGAACGCTTATCTGAATCAGACAAAGATGACTTAAAAACATCCCAAACCACTGCCATAGCCTGTGGCATTGAAAGATCATCATTAATATAATCTTGAAACCTTTTTAACAAAGCCTCGTCAACCATACCATTTTGTTCACCTAAATCTAAAAATTTTTCCTTAAGTTTGCGCCAGCTTTGGCGTGCATTATCTAATGAATCAAAACTAAAGTTCAATTTGCTGCGATAATGGGCGGATAAACAATAAAAACGATAGACTAATGGATCATATTCCTTTTCTTCTAAAGTCGTTAAGGTAATATAATTCCCTTCTGACTTAGACATGCGACTTTCATTTATCAAAAGAAAATCACCATGGACCCAATAGTTAACAAATCTTTTACCAGTAGCAGATTCGCTCTGTGCAATTTCATTAGTATGATGAACTGGAATATGATCAATTCCACCAGCGTGGATGTCGATTGTTTCGCCTAAATATTTCATGCTCATGGCCGAGCATTCTAAGTGCCAACCAGGGAAACCCTTGCCCCAAGGCGAATCCCATTCCATTTGGCGCTGCTTATCTGGTGGGGAAAACTTCCAAACAGCAAAATCAGTTGGATTTTGCTTTTCATTATTTGTTTCCACCCGAGCGCCTTCTTCCTGCCCCTCCAAATTAAGACGAGCTAATTTTCCGTATTCAGGAAACTTGGAAGTGTCAAAATATAGTCCATCTGAAATTTTATAAATAAAACCCTTGGCTTCCAATTGCTTAATAAGTTCTATTTGCTCGCTGATATGATCAGTGGCTTTGGCCCAAATAGTCGGCGAAATAATGTTCAACTTTTCTAAATCAGCCTTAAATGCTTTAGTATAAAATTCTGCAATATCCCAAGCTGACTTTGATTCCAAGCGAGCCGATTTCTCTATCTTATCTTCACCTAAATCTTGATCGCCGGTTAGATGCCCCACGTCAGTAATATTCATGACATGCTTAACATTGTATCCATCGAAGACTAAAACTCTTTTTAAAATGTCTTCAAAGACATAAGTGCGCAGATTCCCGATGTGAGCAAAATCATAAACAGTCGGTCCGCAAGTATATAAAGTGACCTCAGATTCATTCTGTGGTTTAAAATTTTCTGTTGTGCGACTTAATGTATTGAATAGACGTAGCATAATAAAATTTTAAATTTATTTTCCTCCGAAAGTTTTTTTAAACCACCCCCCAACTTTTGAACCAATCGACAGCGGTTGTGGGCTTAGTGGATGAGTTGTCACCCGAGCTTGTCTGGCACGATCAGCAGCCAAATCATTACCAATATCCTCAGCCCGACCTTGACGAGCGATTGTCTCACGTGCTTTGCTAGCTCTATCAACCGCACGGACATAATCCCTCATTTGTTCATACAAAGTATCAATGTTACTGCCCATTTCATGCTGTCCAATAGCCTCTCTTAGAGAATAAAGCTCTTTCTGCCAGCGTTCGACCTTAGCTTTATTATGTTCACTAAGATTGCCCTTATAAGCACCAAAGGCATCATGTAGTATTTCGAATCGTTCACGCACTGATTCTATAACACGAGCTTCTTTTTCGCTAACAACATGCAGTTCTGGTTTACCAGCAGCGTCACGTTTAGCTTCCAATAGTTCAATAGATTCTACCTTTTCAAGAAGGGCATCAACTCGTGCTCTAAATTGATCTTGTTTTCTTTTTTCGTTAGGATCCTCGGAATAAGGAAAATCAATTTCTTCCAATGTAGCAATTATATCAGCAACTTGTTCTGGATCGATAACATCTAAATTTTTTTCTAAAAAAGCAACACCAGTCTGAGCGCCCCTTTTCTTAAAAGCTTCAGTCATATCAGTTCCTGGTTCAGCCTTCATACTGCGTTCATTCGTGGCTTGCAAAGCACCTTTAAGCATTTCGCCATAAGAAGCATCGTTGGTACGATGAGGTAATTTTTGTAATAAATCCCAGGCTTCTTCGCTATCCATGTCAGAAGCAACTCGATTTCTGTTTTTGTAAACGAATTCCACTGCTGCATCAGAATCAGCTCCATCTTGCAGGGACTCAAAATCAGACATCAATTTTTCTCCTGGTTTTTGCTGTTGTGCAACAGCTTCAAATTTAGACATATTTTTCACTTAATAATAGCTAAAATTAGTATAGCACAATCATTAAAATTGTCTTTAGTCCTCTTTTTTGAACTCTTCGAGTAATTTCCGTTGTGCTCGACTGATATGAGTCGGTATTTCGACCTCGACTTCGACATAAAGATCACCACGGTCGTTTCTTTCGAAACGTGTCATGCCCCTATCCTTTAAACGAAGCCTTGTGCCAGGCTGAGTTCCAGCTGGAATTTTAAGGCTGACTTCACCATCTAGTGTTAAAACATCAACAGTATCGCCTAAAGTTGCTTGAACAAAATTAATTTTTTTGGTTGTAATTAAATCATCCCCGCGGCGTTCAAAGTTTTTATCTGGACGAATACGAACACGAACATAGAGGTCGCCGCTTTGCACGCCCTTAGCACCCGCTTCGCCATGGCCAGAATAACGAATGGCCGCACCATCTTCAATACCAGAAGGAATCCCAATATCCATCTGTTCTTTTTTCTTAACCACACCTTGACCACGACATTCGTGACAAGGCTCGCTGATCTTCTTGCCTAAACCGTGACAATCTGGGCAAACAGAATTGGTTTGAATGTTACCAATAAAAGTTCTTTGGACTCGAGTGACCTGCCCCTGACCTTTGCAAGTTGCACAAGTTTCAACTTTCGTGCCAGGTTCTGCCAAATCGCCATGACAATGTGAACACTTGGTTTGTTTATATAATTCAATTTCTTTTTTAACTCCAAAAGCCGCTTCACTTAAACTGATTTGCATGTCGACTTGGATGTCATTGCCACGTTCTTCTCGACGTGAACGACCTCTGCCACCACCACCAAAACCGAAGACATCACCAAAGATATCGCCAAGATCAATGCCACCGAAATCGAAGCCACCCATGTTCCCACCGGAAAAACCGCCTCGAGCTTGGCTCATAAAATCATCCCAGTTCATGCCACCACCAAAACCACCTTGTTGATCAAAGCTGGAACCATATTGATCGAATTGCTGACGTTTTTTTTCATTACCTAAAACCTGATAAGCTTCATTTATTTCTTTGAACTTAGCTTCGTCGCCACCTTTTTTGTCTGGATGATGTAGATGCGCTAACTTACGAAAAGCTTGTTTAATCTCTTCGTTAGTGGCGCTTTTATCAACGCCTAATATTTTATAATAGTCTTTACCCATAGCAACTTTATTTTTTGAAATTATTAAATTCTTTTAGCTGTTTTTTTATTTCATCATCATTTAAATAACAAGTTGGTTTATCTGCGTTCAATGATTTGTCAGGCAATGAAAGATCGAACTCTTCCGCTTTGATTATCTTAATTTTTTTTCGTTTAGCAACTTCCCTGAGTTCATTGTCTGAACTAACTAACGTGTAAAACGTTGGAGTTTGCGCTTCATTTAATAATTTGATAATTTCCACATCAGCATCACCGGCAAAAACAACTTGCACTCGAGTGGATGCAAATTCTTCTGGCGCATAACCATCAAAAACAATCTTAGCGTTTTTATTACAGACATGACAGAACCTAACCAAAGCATCGATCATTCCCTCTCTGGATTCAAAGTTAGTCTTGTGCAGTAGGTTGTAGCCGTCGATGATGTATTGCATTTTTGTATGTAATCTAAAAAATAAGTACGATTTGCGAGAAAGCATCGTTTCCTTATAACTGACGAAGCAATCTCCTGCAATTATTGCAAAAGATTGCCACGTCGTCCCGCCAAAGCGGGACTCCTCGCAAATCGGATCAAAAAATTCAAATTACTTTTTCTCCTCAAAATCAGCATCCTGAGTCTTGCCATCAGTTTCCCCTGTTTTCGGTTCTTCTGGTTTGGTATCACCAGTTGGAGGCGCTGTTGGATTTGGCGGCGTTTGCTGATACATAGCCTGACCCGCCTTCATAGCGATCTGATTAATTTCTTCTAATTTCTTTTTGATCGCTTCAGTATCTGTGCCATCTTTAATAGTTTTTAACTCTTCGACTTTAGTTGTTAATTCTGTTTTAATATCAGCTGGAATTTTATCACCATTTTCTTTCATCATTTTTTCAGTTGTATAAACAATGGTGTCAGCCTGATTCTTCATTTCAATAGCTTCACGCTTTTTCTTATCTTCTTCAGCGTGAGCCTCAGCATCGATCTTCATCTTTTCAATTTCTTCTTTACTTAAACCAGAAGAAGCGGTAATGGTAATTTTTTGTTCACGATTAGTAGCGCGATCTTTAGCTTTAACATTTAAAATGCCGTTGGCATCAATATCAAAACTAACTTCAACTTGTGGAACACCGCGCGGTGCTGGTGGGATACCATCAAGAATAAAACGTCCAAGAGTTTTATTATCTTCGGACATTTGACGTTCGCCTTGCAAGACATGGATTTCTACTGTGTTTTGGTTATCAGCTGCAGTTGAAAATACTTGAGATTTGGATGTTGGAATTGTCGTATTGCGATCGATGAGCTTTGTCATAACTCCACCTAGTGTTTCAATACCAAATGATAGTGGAGTGACATCGAGTAATAAAACGTCTTTGACATCGCCCTGCAAAACACCGGCCTGAACAGCCGCACCCAAAGCAACCACTTCGTCTGGGTTAACACCAAGGTAAGGTTTTTTACCAAAGAATTCTTCAACCTTCTTTTGAACAAGTGGCATGCGTGTCATACCACCAACCATTAAGACTTCAGCTAAGTCACTAACCTTATAACCAGCGTCGTCAAGTGCCTTTTGGCAAGGGGCTAAAGTTTTTTCAACTAAAGTACCAACCAACTCTTCGAGTTTAGAACGTGTAACTTTTTTAACTAAGTGAACAGGGTTACCTGATGGATCTTGCGCAATGAAGGGTTGATTGATTTCTGATTCTTGGGCAGTAGATAATTCAATTTTAACTTTTTCAGCGGCTTCTTTAACGCGTTGAAGCGCCATTTGATCTTTACCCAAATTAACACCGGTTTCTTGCTTGAATTCAGCAATAATCCAATCGATAATCATTTTATCAAAGTCATCACCGCCGAGATGTGTATCACCATTGGTTGATTTAACTTCTACTGTATCTTCTGCTACATCAAGAATTGAAATATCAAATGTTCCACCACCTAAGTCGTAGACAGCGATTTTTTGACCTTTCTTTTTGTCGAAACCATATGCCAACGCAGCGGCTGTTGGTTCGTTGATAATGCGGCGGACTTTTAAACCGGCGATTTCGCCAGCATCTTTAGTAGCTTGGCGTTGAGCATCATCAAAATAAGCTGGCACAGTAATAATAACTTCATCAATTTTTTCACCTAGTTTTTCTTCAGCATCAGCTTTTAGCTTTTGTAAAATCATGGCTGAAATTTCTTGTGGTGTATATTCTTTATCAGCCAGTTTAATTTTAATGCCTTCGCCAGACTTAACAATTTCGTAGGGCAAGGTTTCTTTGTCACGCATAACTTCAGCATCGTCAAAACGACGGCCGATTAAACGTTTTACTGAAAAGATAGTATCTTTGGGATTAGTGACAGCTTGGCGCTTAGCACTTAACCCAACTAAACGTTCACCGGTTTTTGAAATCGCAACGATTGAAGGTGTAGTGCGATTACCTTCTGTGTTTTCTAACACCTTTGGCTGACCACCTTCGAGAATGGCCATACAACTGTTTGTAGTACCTAAATCAATGCCTAAAATTTTTCCCATATTGTTTTACTTATTTATAATTTATTCTAAATCAACTTCCTGCGTACCCTTAATAACTTGCCCGTTCAATTCCACTTTAATAGCCCAAATAAACCAAAATACTTTTGAATAACTCACACGTAATTCTTGGCCATCAGAAGTCTTAAAGATTTTACCGGCCTTAAGTTCGTCCATGTTAACAAATTGTCCTAGCAATTGGTTGTTCTCAAAAACCTGAACAACTCCATTACCTGCAAACATCTTCATGCCCTCCCAAGCTACCACGAAAGTGCGATCTCCACTGACAAAATTGAATTTATTCATACTTTTTTACTTATTTTATTTATTTGCTTTCTTGATTATTTTCTTCAACATGATTAACAGTTACTTTTGCGGCTTGAATAACCTTGCCATTTAATTTATAACCAGGCTTATTCTCGGCTAAAATAATTTGGTCTTCTTTTTCTAAATCAGATTCTGTCTTAATCGCATCATGTTCTGTTAAGTTGAACTGCTGCCCGACGGTGGCAATAGATTCAACTCCATAGTCTGCTAAAAGATCTTCTAACTGTTTTTTGATGTGAGAGAAACCGATAACCCAGGCACTTTTAGCTTCGGCTTCGGGGATCTGCCGGTATGCTGTTTTAAAATTGTCCAAAATCGGTAAAAGTGAAATGATCATGCCGGCGTTTGCGCTTTTGATCCACTCTGACTTTTGCAAGGCTGTTTCCTTTTGCAGGTTTTGATAATCAGCCATGGCGCGCTTCCAACCATCTAGATATTCGCCGCATTGTTGCTGTAACACTTCTAACTCTGGATTTATTTTCTTTTTTTTGTCCATAGAATTACTTTATATTATCTATGACTTCTTTAATTAAGGCATAGGCTTTTTCATAATCCAAACGTAAAGTACCGATAACTGCCATTAATCTTTTTTCTTTTTGAAAATTAAAACTGCCCAAAACAGCCGAACATTTAGTTCCGAACGGATTATTATGCCCAATCATAATTTCGACTTTGTCTGAATCTTCGAATAAGTCTTCCATGACTTTATCCAAGTGATCAATGACTTGGGACATGTTAATAAGCATTTTACGATCGGCAAATTCTGGTTTAGAAAATAAATTGGAAATGCCGGTATAATAAAAATCGTTTTTGGCAAAAGCCACAACAACAGCCTCGTCAGTCAACTCGGCAATTTGTTTAGCTAAAATTTTTATATTTTCGATTGAATCAATATTCTGAATATTTAAAGAAATTTTAACCTTGGAAAAATCAAGAATTTCTTCAACATAAAATTGATAAGCTTTCTCGGTTGGGATACGTCCGGCCGAAGTATGAGGTTGTTCAATTAACCCTTCCTTTTCTAAAGCCACCATTTCATTACGGATAGTAGCCGAGCTAATAGTGGCTTTTAATTTGTTTGCTAAAAAACCGGAAGCCACCGGCTGGGCATCCTTAATATAAGTAGTGATGATAGTCTTTAACAGTTGTTTTTGACGCTCTGTTATCATAGGTATATTACCTCCATATTATAATACCTGTTTTAGCAGTCGTCAAGAGAGAGTGCTAATCTGTCAAAACCCCGCCTCTCGCGAGAAGCGGGGCGAACAGCGGGGTATAAAAAGCCAGAACTGTATGCACAGTCTGGCTTATTGCTCTAACGACGGCCGACCGCCAAGGAATGACAATGATCGCAGGTACCCCCACTCCAATCGAGGTGCCAGGGCCCCCAATCGATCCAGGAACGACCGAACATGTCCCAGTCGATTCCTACATGGATAGGACGCCAGCAATGCCGACAAAAGATGATCACAAGCATGGTGTCCTCCAGTGTTTAGCGAACAACGCCGTCACGTAACTTGCCCTTTGTATCTTGAATTAATTTAGTTGTAATATCACCAAGCTCTTTTTCAATCATGGCACCTGTTCTTTCGTCCTTCCCTTGTATTTTTATATTTTGAATTAAAATTGGATTTTGACCAACCTGACTGGCTGTAGGAATTATACTGACCTCAAAAGCTAAACCAATGTTGGTTGGTTTGACTGGCAACTTACTCACGGACCAAGAAATTGTCCGCGTGTTAGGATCATAAACAAGAGGATCACCGACTGCCACGCTAGTTTTATCACTCCATAAAACATTAAATGGCAATTCCATAGTCAAAGTAACTTTTTCAACTGGACTAATATCATTTATCAGCCGAGCAAGAACCCAATACTTGGTAGATTCCCCAACTTTCGGTGGCAAGGGCCCACGGCCCAACTGATCGCCCGTGGCTGCATAATACATTGGATAAGCCTGAACTGCTAAATTACTATTTAATCTTGTTGTTAATGGGTCACTCATTATTGTCACTTCATTCCCTTCAAAGGTATCGCTCAGAACTGTAAGGCTTTTCAAATCAAAATCAGAACTGCCACTCACGTAAGCCTTTGTTTTAACACTAAGTTTGATCTCACCCTTTTCGCCAGGTTGTATCAAGGCCAGACGTGGAATTTCATTTTCCGTCCAAACAATATAATTTTGACTAACTTGTCCGTTTTCCTTTTTTAAATTCAATAAATCCCAATAATCACCAACTAATTGTAAACTTAATTTGGCGTTTTGAATCGTGAAGGTTCCTGCGTTCTCATAATTCAGAACAAAATCAACCCATTCGCCCGGATTAACAGCTTTTGTATTCAATACTTTCTGAGTAAGCGTAAATTTCTGATCAACAACGAGTTGAGTCTTTTGCCATTCAGCTTGAATTAAATTCCACTCTGGCGCCATCCACACTAAACTCAGACCCACATTCTTTTCTGCCTTATCTGTATTGATCACAACTTTAATTTTAAATTCAGCAATGGCACCAGGTTCTAAATTGTTTATCGCTTTTTCTTTAAAATCAATAAATTTAACCTGCTCATCTATCACTGGAGTTAATAATAGCTTCTTATATATAATGTTGTCACTTTTATTTGTTATTTTTACAGGCATATCAAAAACCTGTCCACGTACCAGCTTTTCAGGCAAGCTAGCTTCAATCATCAAGGGGCTACCGTCAATGTTATATTCCAAGATCATATTATTTCTAAACTGGCCCCATAAACGTGCACCCTTTTTATCTGTTTTAAAATAATTAATGGCACCAAAGACAGCTTGTTTCTCGTGCAAATTACCGTAGAACTTTCCTTTGATGCTAATTCGCCCATTGGCACCAGGCGCTAAATCACCTAAGACTAAAATATTATTAAGTGAATCGTAGTTTTCCCTGTCCACACTTTCGAGGACAAAGTATTTTGGAAAAGTTAAGCTCAAAACTGCTTCCTCGACCTCAAATTTATTCCGATTATTATACTGGACTACAATCTCTGAGGTGACACCACTAACAACTTTTTCGTTAGTGAGCTGCGCTGAGAAATCGAGACGATTGAAAAAATAATGAAAACCACCGTAAGCCCAAAAGATATTCAGACCGATCAGAAACAAAACTCCGAGTGCAATGAGAATATCCATCACTAAATGCTTTTTATTAAATTTATAACGAACCTCCCAACGGCGCTTAAGCTTTTCTCTCGGAGCTGAAAAAATATTAACAATAACATTTTTTTTCCCCGCTTTGTCGGCCGCTTCAATAATATCTTCTTCGATTTGCTCAAGATTTTCGTTAGTGTTCACGTCAATGATTTTATCTGGTTTTGTCATATGCTTATTTTTATTCATAACTCATTATAGAAAACACATCTGAAGATGTTGCAATAATATCGCTAACGCCATCTTTATCCATATCTGTCACAGAAACTTCAACACCATTTCGTAGTTTAGCATCGAAGGCAAAAAACTTTAAGCCTGTCATCTCACCCTTTTTATTAAAAACTTTTACTTCGGGTGCTCCACCCTTGCCTTGCCCAGTCACAATTTCATCTTTGCCATCACCATCAATATCTCCGCAAGCCACATTGACTCCACCACGAAACTTTGTGTCATATGCAAAGAAACCAGGATTGATTAATTTTCCATCGGCAGAAAAAATACGGACGTGCGGACCGCCAGTTACACCGGCACCAGCAATTATTTCTTGACGACCATCACCTTCCAAATCACAAACAGTGATATTAACTCCTCCACGGAAAGTAGTGGCGTAAGCGAAGAAACCGGGGTTGATTAGATCTCCACGATTATTAAAAATACGAACCTGCGGACCACCGCCATTTTCTGTTCCAGTAATTATTTCCAAAGTCCCATTATTGTCTAAATCACCGACAGAAATATTGATCCCTTTATTATAAGTCTCTCCATACGGATAAAAAGTTTTACTAACAACCCCTTCGTTTAAAATTCTAACCTTACTATTATCCGCTATTAAAATTTCTCGAATTCCATCTTGATCAATATCTTGTTCCACAACCTGATTACTGCCCTGCGCTGCATCTAAATAAGCAAAGAAACCGGTTCGTGCAACGTGTCCGTATTGATTGAAAACGCGCGCAAAAGATCCATTGACATAAGTGGCATCGTAAATCTTTTCCACTGAGCGAAGTAGAATCAAACCATCTTGGGCTGATAAACTTACGCTGGAAATAAACGAACCATCATTAATTCGTGGATCTTGAGTCCCATGTAATTTTTCGTACTCACCGCCCAACTCGACTGTGTAAGCCTTATCGGTTGAGTTAACTAAGACTAGACCATTTTCATAATTGCGACGCCAAACACCAGTTTGGAATTTCGTTCCATTATTATTCAAAATATTCGTGGCTTCACCTACTGGCACACCCAAAGAAGCCTCATATTCATCGTACCACCAAACTTCTGCATGTGATTGATCTCCATTATCAAAACCACTATAACCATTCGCCATAAGAGCTGAAGCCAAACCAAAACGCATTAAAGAATAATTATCTCTCCGACCCGAGTTATTTACATTTGTATTCAAAACACCAATGGGTGGCTGCGTTCCCTTTTCGGTGATGAATCGATACTTGTCGAGGGTCTGAGCCCAGCCTCTGACCGGAAAACTCTCGTACAAAGTTCCATTCACATATTTATAATAATATTCGCCTCCATTACCCATGATAATTTTATCTGATCCTAAAAGTTTGCGGGTATTGTCTAAAATTTGAATCATGCCCTCGCGCCATTTTCTTGTCAGTTCCACATTATTCTCGGCCACACCGTCATTATTGGTATCAACTCTAAGCGGAGTTAAAAAACCAACCTCGTCCCAACAATTATCGTAAAACACACCGTCCCAATATCCCGTCATCATAAGTTCATTTTGCACAAACTCTGGCAAAGCATCAGACCAACGCTTACCACCGACCACTGGAGCATCGGGTGTAATATTAATCATGGGATTTGGCGCCCACCAAGCCACCGAAGAACCAGTATCATTCTTCAACCACCAATTCGGTTGAATTTTATTGTAAAATTTTTGTCGTAAGGTTCCAGTCAAACCACCAGAGTCACCGCGCACTTCTTCTGGAGCCAAATAAGCTAATAAACTTATATTGGGATTCAATTCTTTTAACTTTCTCAAATATTGTGGCGAATAAGTCTGCACATCCATATCAATAATTAGAATATCCCATTTGGCGAGTTCTGCCACTTCTTTTTCTTCTATGTGCCAACGATAGAAAAGATTGGCCAGTTTAGGATAATTATAGTGCTTCAAAACAGCTCCGCGCATCATAAAGGGCACGGAAATCAAAGCTACAAAAATAATTGTGTAAATAAAGCGTCGCATTAGCCTAAACCTATTTTGTTAGATTGAACCAACGAACTATAAATCTCCATTATTTGTTTATAATATTCTTCAGAACTGTTTTTTTGCTCAACCGTACGGCGTGCATTGCGCCCAAATTGTTCGATAAGCGGTCCATTGTCGTAAACACGGCTAATCTTCTCACGTAAATTACGAATTTTACCGGCTTCAAAAAACCAACCATTATAATTTTCGGTAACTATTTCGGTCAGTCCTCCAAGCTTAGAAGCAAGTATTGGTTTACCCAGCGCCATGGCCTCAATTACAATCATGGGATAATTTTCGTACCACTGCGAAGGCACGACTACAAAACGTGCTTGTCTGACAGTAGAAAATAATTCCTCGCCACTCAATTGCCCCAACATTTCTATATTGCGCGCTTGTTTTTGTTTTAAATAATCTTTGAGATGTTCTTTCTCTGGTCCAGTGCCAATTATTTTCAATTTTACATTCGGCATTTTACGTACAGCCTGACAAAGTGTTTTAACGCCTTTCTCACGACTCAGACGTCCGAAGTAAACAATGTAATCTCCTGGAATAAACTCTGGTTCGAAGGCTTTTAATTCTAAACTATTATGAACTACTTTCATGGGATAGTTGAATCCCCACTCAGCATATTTGTCGGCTAAAAATTTACTGGGAGCAATAAATTGATCAACTTTTTTAGCATAACCAGCAAACCAACTCACGTAAGACTCAATCGTACCCCAAAGGCTCGACCAAAAACTATTTTGCAGACACTTCCTAAAAGCACACCTATAAAACTTATGTGATCTACAAGCCTCACAAATTTGGTTATGCGAATAAAGATTATAATCGGGGGCAATAAAATGATAATCATGCAAAGTCTGCACAATCGGAATATGATATTTCTTGAGTGGCTTCAATATTGAATAAGTCAGCTGATGATAAACATTATGCAAGTGAGCAATGTCTGGCTTTTCTTCTTGGATTAATTTTTCGAGTCGACGCGCTGCCTCTTTATAGTAAATAAATCTAAAGGCCTTTTTATACCAATCGGTTTTATCAGAGAAATCAACATGAGGGACAAAAAATTCACTTTCCGTGCTCGGGATGTTCTTTTTATCTTGCATGGAAAAACAAACCACCTCGTGTCCATTTTCTTCGAGGATACGTTTGGTTTCAAAGTAGACACGTTCTGCTCCGCCTTTGAGGTAATGGAATTTATTGATTAACAGGACTTTCATATTTTCAAATTGTTATATCGCTTCGCTTGGTTGTCGTCATTTTGGACTGGGCTCAATGTCTTGAGCCCCTACCACTCTTTTACTTTTTAAAAAATAAACTTAAACCAGAACGGATCCAAGAAAAAATACTGGGATCGTACATGCAACCAAGCAAACAATCATAATTGCAATGGTTCGCAACTTTGCGAACATCATCATATTTTTTACTACGCCAAATTTCTTTGACCGTTTGCTGGCGAATGTTCCCTACCTCGCCAAATCGGCAAACCGAGACCTCGCCAAACGGTCCGATGACAAAGGAGCGATAACCGACATTGCATGTTTTGCGATTTAATTTTACAGCAAAATATTTTGTCATGGCTGCCAGGTGTTCTAAGGAATTAATAATTAAACTAGCATCAGACTTTTTGAGCTTTATTAAATCTTTAATTACTTTTTCTAATTTGGGGAAATTATGTTCACTGATCCAAAGCGGATATTTTTCGTGATATTGAGTTTGATTTAAACTTTTCCTGGTGGCCCAATTATATGGGTCGTACGGTTGCAACCAAATTGAGACACCAATGGTACGTGCCATTTTAACAACATCCAAAACTTCATTTAAATTCTTTTCCGAAATAACTAAATTAATTTTCAGTAAAATATTTTTCGGCTTAACTTTTTTGTAAGCTTCTAAGGCTTTTTTCCCTCGTTCAAAAGCGCCCGGAGTTCCGCGCAATTCATCATGCAAAGGACTAAAAGCATCTAATGACAATGAAATATGTCCGCCACCGACAGAATCGTAAGCACGAATTATCTCTTCATCGAGTAACCAACCATTAGTCACAAAGTGCGTATACATGCCCTTTTTATTGGCATAGGTTAAATATTCTAAAAGTCGATCTTTGAATAGCAAAGGCTCGCCGCCACTAATGCCAAAACTTTTTATACCCCAGGCGCTCGCTTGATCAATCATTTTTTTAACTTCAACCGGAGTTAAGTATTCTTTAACATCTTCTGTTTGCCCCATTTTCCATTGGTCACACATAGGACAACGAAAATTACAGCGATTGGACATCAAATAATAAATTCCATCTGGCTTGGTAAAATTAATACCGGTTAACAAACTTAAAGAAGTGGTAACTTTGTTTTGTACCTTGCCACAGAAAACTTTAAATAAACGAAAGAAATGCATATTTTATTTTAATAAACTCAAATAAAGTTCTTCGTATTGCTTAATAACTTTGTTGATATCAAATTTTTCCAAAACTTCTCTTTGCAGATTCAAAGCCATACGAGCTGCTTCACGTTTATTATTATTAACCCATTCTAAGTGCTGGACTAAAACTTCAATATTTTTTGGGCGAAACAATAAACCAGTTTCATTATTAGTTACAATTTCAGGAATCCCGCCGACGTCCGTAGCAATAATGAACTTACCGGCAAGCGCAGCTTCAATTATCGACAAACCTAACCCCTCACTCACAGAAGGTAAAACAAAAACATCAAATTCATCATAAAATGGTCGCACATCATTTACAAAACCAGTGAATTTAACATGCTCCTCTATTCCCAAGAACCGAGCCTGCGCGGCTAATTCTTTTTCTAATGGCCCGCCACCAACAACTACTAATTTCCATTCACGATTGCGTAAAAAACGGCAAGCTCGAATCAAGTGCTTTTGTCCTTTTTCCTGACTCAAACGGCCTACAGTGCCAATAGCCAAATAAGCGCGCTTAAATAACTGCGGTTCAGCCACATAAAACTTATTAACATCGACTCCATTATAAATAACTTGCACTTTTTGATAAGGAATTTTTTCAACTTTAATTAAATGCTCTTGTGTTGCCTTGGAAATAGCAATTATTTTTTTGAAACGTTGGCGAATTCTACGCCCTAAAGAATTGCGCCACCAACCTTCACTCAGAACATCATGTTTTGTCGAAATGATAACAGGCACCTTGGCGCGCAAAGCAGCTTTACCACCCCAAAAATCTCCGGCGAATAAATGCGTATGTACAATATCTGGTTTCTCTTGTGCTAAATAATCGGCGACTCTTTTTATAATGCTAAAATCAAACTTATTTTTTTTGTGAAAAAACTTTAATTTGACGCCAGCATCTTCAAAAGCAGCGATAATCGGATTTTCATCTTGTAAAACAATGACTGAAACCTCAAACTTTTCCTTATCAATTTTACGACAAAGATCCAAGAGCAACTTTTCGGCTCCCCCATAGTTTAACCGACCAATAATATGTATTATTTTTTTCATATCTATTATTTTTGAGCTACGATAAAAATTATTTCATCTACTATTTTTGGTGGGTAGGTAAATTCTAAAAAATAAACTAATTTCCAAAGTCCATGGACAATTTTTTGCAATCCAGCGCGAATAATCCGACGGATACGATTGCGCGGAACCCTGAATGGATAGACTTGAAAAACAGAAAAACCAGCAATCTGAATTACTTGAGCTAAACTATATTCCGTAAATCCTTGATAATGTGTGAAATCACCGAAACGAATACGCGGGCCGATAAGTGAAGATAAATTACCGGTCTTAACAATCAAACGGCCGCCAGAATTTAAGCGTTCATACAATCGGTGTAAAGTTTCCAGCGTTTCATCCTGCGGCAAATGTTCGATAACATCATTCATAAAAATCACATCAAAATTCCCAGAACCTATCAAAAATTCATCAATACTTTTAATCAATTGGACTTTTTTAATTCCTTTTTCCTGACAATATTGAATTGACTCGGGCGAAACATCAACTCCTAAAAAATTTTCATAACCAGCTTCACCTAGATATTGTAAAAATCTTCCCATGCCAGCGCCAATCTCAAGAATTCTAACTGACTTATTTTCTGGCAAAAACTTTCGATAATTATACTCATACTGTTTAATCAAATAACGAGCATTGCTTTCGTTAAAAGCCGCAAACCCAGCGCTTAAAAATTTATTATAAACTTCTTGCATATTAAACTTTATAAAGTTTTACTCCAGTTAAACAAACGCCCAGCGGCAACCACATTTTGGCTAAGAAATAGGAGGTTGAAAAAAGCTGAAAGAAAACTACTCCGCTCGCCATAACAATAAGAAGCAAGATCATTAATTTCTTTTCGCCAAAACTATCAAGATATCCATTTAATAGCTCTTTAAAAATATAGCCAAGCAAAATCACAAAAGTAATTAAACCTATTAAGCCAGTTTCTGCCAATAATTTTTGAACAAAACCATGAGAATCTAGTGGATCACCAAATTCCACGGCATAGACAAAGGTTCGACCAACTAAATCATTAAAAGTATTCAAACCATTACCAATGACGGGATGGTTAGTAAAATGGTACCAAGCCACAGAAGTCATTAACCAACGGCTTGAATCAGACCCCTTCACCGCACTAATCTGTGCCCAGAAAAAGACGTAGACAATAACTAAAATCAGCAATGTTAAACCGAGAAGAAGAATAACCCGCTTATTAAACATGCTTTTGCGCATGAAACCAAAAAGTAGAATTAAAAATTGAAACGCCAGAACTAACCAACCCGAGCGAGACATGGTTAAAAGTAAGATTGAAACCAAAAACATCGTCAACAAAACAAAATAACCACGGTTATGAACTTTCTTGGCTGCAAAATAGAATATGATAGCGCAAGGAACTGCCACAACCAATGTTTCTGCCAACGCGTTCCAATTCCCTCCCAACAAATTAACGCCAAAAACTGGATATGGTTGTGCTCGTCTAGCGAACAATCCTCCCTGAGTAAACATGACGGTTAATAGCCCTAAAAATGCTGTCAAAACTCCACTAGCCAAAAAAGCGACAAGAACGCGCTTAAATATTTTTTTTGTTTGAATCAAATTAATCGGCAAAAGAACAAACATTAAATAGAAAAAAACTAATGGTCTTAATAAATATTTAAAACTGATTAAGGTATCTGGACTATTCATGAGCGAAAAAGCGCTCCCCACAAAAAATAATAAAAAGTAAGGCCAGGCAAAAAACTTTTTAAAATAAGGGAATCCTTCGACTTTGTCGCCCTCCAACTTAATCAGCCAAGCGATAATAGTTCTGAGAACTAAGGCAAAAAATAAGGCCAAAGCAAAGACATCCACATAGGGCACGTTAATTTTATCGGAGACATACTGCCAGCCCCAAAACGGAGTCAAAAAAACCATGGAGTACAAACCTAAATTCGGCCATTTTAAAAATAATGAAGAAAGAACAATAAACAAATCAATCATAATAATATTCGACGCGCTGAGACGACTAAAAAAAGCTAATGTAAACAATAACACCAAAACCAAAATCAGCATGACAAACTTCAGGCAGGAATAAAAATTATTTGCCTGTAAAAATTTTTTAAATTTATTTATTTGCCCCATGATAATTTCTTTTTAAAAATCCAATTTGCCACGGTGAGTGGGTTACGTTTCATGGCAGTCCGCGCAGTACAGACCATCCAATAGTCATCTTCAAATCCTCGTATCTTCTCTCTAGCTAAAAACGCTTCCTTCGAGTTCCATAAATCTTTGAAGTCACGATAGCTAAAAATATTCCCCATCACAGTACTATCGATAACCGAGGGATAAACATCGCCGCGCGGGTCGAGGAAAAAAAAGTCCTCACCGGCAAATTGCTGCAAGGGACGTTTTTCACCTTGAGATAATTTGTATAAACCATCAACAAAATAAGCGCGTGCCCAATCTTTAATTCTTAATGACTTTGCAAATTTATTGATTATATATTCAAATTGCTTTTTTACTTCTGGAGTTTGAAAATTTTTATTCTCTTGTGACTTGCCGAAATAAATATCGGAGGAATGAGCAATAGCCATTGTAAATTCAACGCCCAATTTATGACTCCATTCAAACGCTGTTTGCAGCTGCGTATAGTTGATATCGTTTAACGTAAAAGCCATTTTGACTTTATGCGAACCTAATAAATTGCGACAAAAATTAAGAGTATCCATAACCTTGGGCCAAGCGTTGGGTACGCGACGAACTGTTTCATGCATTTGACCGATGCCATCGATAGAAATTGAAATGGCAATTTCAGGACAAACTTTTTTAATTTGAGGTAAGACTTTCTTAATTGTATCAACTAAAAATCCATTGCTAGAAATGTTGATATTGGCTTTGGGGCAAGCCTTCCGCATGGCTTTAATAATTTCGACTAAATCGGCCCTTAAAAAAGGCTCCCCACCGCTGACATTAATATCATGCAAACTCTTTGGTAAGCGCCAATAAGCTTCGGGTAAAAGTTCTGGATAATCTTTTATTTGCCAAATATTACACATGACACAGCGGGCATTGCAACGATAAGTAACCGCCACGACTGCATCGACGGGCATTTTTGTTTTTTTGATCATAAATAAGTAGATTTATGAGTCATAAATCTGAGTTAAATATAGCATATTTTGGAGAAAACGGCAAAGAAATATTTTAGGCCAGGGCTCAATTTCTTGAGCCCATACTAGCTAACGATCATTGAGATATGGGAGATTGCTTCACCTCTGCCCAGAGCGGGTTCGCAATGACGCTTCGCGCGATGATTAAGAGATTGCCACGCCCCAAAACACTTTAATTGTTTGGAGTTGTGGGGCTCGCAAATCGGATGAAAAAACACCAGCTATTCGCTGGCGTTTCTCGTAATCCGTAGGGGTTCAAAATCTTGAACCCCTAAGCGACATATTTCTCGGTAAAATCAATTTGCAAATTAGGATCTTTATGATTGGCAAAAAGGAAAGGATCCTCCCCTGTTTTTTGATTAATCAAAGCTAAAGTTTCGCGATCAACCTCGACTGCACTCGTACCATAAACAACACCTACATCGGGAGCGATCACTCCCCCTGGATCTGACTCGCAATCACAGAACTTTGAAATATTTTTTACAATATTGATATAGAAGGTTTTTGATGGAAAATTATTAATAACTGCTGCTGCAGATTGGCCGAGTAAATCGTCAAAATAAGCGACTTGCGGCGCCAAGCAATGATGTGGACAATTAAGCTCACAGATTGAACAGCCCCAACACCCATCAAGATTGATCTTGGCTTTGCCATTTTCCATTTTAATAGTCTTTGCCGGACATTGGCTGGCGCACAAAGCACAGCCCTGACAATCTGCAATCCACTTTGGCGCACCTAAACTATGTTGATCTGATTTGCTTTTAGGAGTCACACCACCCATGGCTAAGTTTTTGATAGCGCCGCCAAACCCTGCGCAATAATGTCCTTTCACATGAGAGACGACTAAAACCATTTCACTTTCAATAAGTGGCTTGGCAACTTGAACGGTCAAATCCTTCATTTTTATTTCTTGATAATCATCTGAAATTAAAATATTCGCCAGTTGGTTATAGCCGCGATCTTCTGCAACTTTTTGATAACCTGCAACAGTCTTTCGTGGTGAATTATAAGCAACCGGTGTATCAAACAAAGTAACTTCAATATTTATCTTTTTAAAATAATCAACAATATACTCACTATCTTTGGGCATCAAAGCATAAGGATTACCTGGTTCGCCAAAATGCATTTTGATTAAAACTTTTTTGCCAGTAGAAAAAATTGAGTCCATTTCTTTGATAACCTCGTCCGGGATTTGATTGAAGGTTGAAGAGAAAAATGTTTTGTTCATAGCATTTAATTTATAGAGTTATTATCACATATGCAAACCTTTTTGAGAAGCGCTTGCTAACGATCATTAAGATATCGGGGATTGCTTCGTCCCGCCCATAGCGGACTCGCAATGACGTTCGGGAGATGATTAAAAGATTGCTTCGTCGTAAAATATTCAAGACACAACTCCTCGCAAATCGGATGGAAAAGGAAAAAAAAGAGCCCCCTCGCGATGTCGCAAGAGGGGCCCTATTTGTCCGGTACGCAGGGTTCTGGCCTACGTTACCGGCTGCAGCTAGTTGCTGCAGAGGATGGTTTCGAAGTCGACGATGGCGACCCCCAGGTCTCCCATGGTTTCACCGGGGGTACCGCTCGGGGTCGGGTCGGGCCTGATCCAGGCGCCGTAGTTGCAGATGAGGGTCACGTCGACACCCCCACCCCACTTCCAGACCCCGTCCGTGAGGTTCATCTTGAACTCGGGGTTCTTGGTCCCCCACTCACAGAGCGAAGCCTGCGTCATGGCGAAGGACGCTCCACAGTTGACCGTGGCGTCGAGGTTGTCTCCGTACCAGATCACGGCCTCGGTCCAGGCCGGGGTGGCCACGGGGCAGACGACCTGGCAGACGATGTCATCCGTCTGAACGCAGGTGTTCGACAGGCAGACGGTGCCGAAACCGCACTGCGAATCGCCCGTGCATTCGACGCAACCGTAGTTGTCGGTCATGTCGTTCCAGGCGCAGTACGGGGCATTCAGGACGCTACAGCCGATGTCAACGCCCAACGGGTTGTCGTTGTACTTGTACGGGCTGCATGCGTAGCAGCCCATTTCTCCGGTCACGAGATCGGCGTTGCAGTAACCGCCGAGACCCATGGCCAAGCAATCGCTGTCTTTCGTGCAGCCGGTCGTGACGATGATGTCCGGCTGGCACTTGTTGTCGACGCAGGTCTGGTTCGCGGGGCAGAGCTTGACACTCACCGAACCTTCGCCGTTGTCGATGGCGTAGCACTCGTACGCGTTGCACTTCCCCGCCGCGAAGTCGCAGGCCCCGATGCCGAAGCAATCGGAGTCGACGGCGCACTCGGGGTAGGTCTCGGCGTCGTAGTAGTAGCAGGTTCCCAAGACGCACTCGCCGCCGATGCGCGGGCAGTCGGCGTCCGAGTCGCACTCGATCGGGTACTCGCAGTCGTAGAGTGTCACGTCCACGGTGGAGTCCCACGAGTCGATCTGGCACGCGCCGGTCGTTTCACAGTTCGCGTACTGGATCAGCACGCCCCCTCCGGAGTTGTCGCACCACGACTGCACGATACAGTCGTTGTCGTCGGTGCAATGGGTGCAGTACTCCTTGGGGTTGTGGAAGCACTCCGTGAGACCACAGAAGTCTGTGGTACACGGATCGTTGTCGTTGCAGTCTTCCGCGGTCTCGCACACGGTCGCTTCGCACCAGAACACGCTGTACATCGACGACCCGTTGCCGCCGATGCCCCAGAAGCACATCTCCCAGGGGAGGCACTCGTTCTGCTCTCCCCCGCCAGTGCACTCTTGGCACAGCTTCAGCGGGGTTCCTGGCTCGCCGCTCGCGACGCAGTAGTCGCCGAAGCCGGTGCCGGTGCAGTCCGAGTCGTACTCGCAGGTGAGCATCTTGGGCTCCCCGTCGAGGCAGAGCTTGTCGTGCTCGCAGGTGGTGCCGTTGCAGCGATCCTTCGTACAGGGATCGCTGTCGTTGCAGTCGACGTCGGTGTGACAGCAGTTCTGCTTCTTCTGGAACAGGCAGGTGTGATCGAATCCCAGCCCGTTCGGCTGGTCGATGCACAGGTCGACCGTGCAGAAGTCACCATCCGCGCAGACCAGGTTGTGGATGCACTCGGTGTGCTCCAGGTTCTGCGCGTCGTCCGTGCAGGAGTTGTTGTCGAAGCAGAA
>Ga0247841_10001289_pt1 | contig 58037 bp, 58 predicted proteins | sample LaCruzMarch2015__2_FD_192410 | JGI IMG/M metagenome (GOLD analysis project Ga0247841, IMG submission 192410) | Freshwater microbial communities from meromictic Lake La Cruz, Castile-La Mancha, Spain - LaCruzMarch2015_18m | ecosystem: Environmental > Aquatic > Freshwater > Lake | place: Spain... | reverse complement strand
CACCCTTAGTTTTACTTTCTTGGTCCATCTGTGTATCTTGGTTCATTCTCTTTTCTATTTTAGTTGTTTCTGTATTGCTCTTTAATCTTTTGGTATTTATATCATCTAATGCTTTCTCTAACATATCTATTCTTGTCATTACCTGACTGTTAAAATCTATCTTACCTGCTATATCGTCCATAACAACAGATGGAATACTCGACTGTATTATATAAAATTGCGATACTTTTTCAATATCATTTGTAAGAAAGATAGTTGGACCGTCATTTAATGTATGAGCGTCTTTGGTAGTAATATAAATGCCAAATTCTCCGCTACTAGAAGGTGGAATAGAGGATACGACCTTTTCGTGTAAATTTGGAGTTTCTGTTGATATACTGGATAAACGAACAAGAGGCTTTGAAATAAATTGTGTAGAAGATGATGAGACTGATGAACCTGGACCAATACTTTTTGGTTTAATAAAAGGTTGAATGTATAACCCCCTTGATAGAGACAATGAACCCATAACAATTTCCCACGTTTCTTGATTCATATATTTCAAAATATGAAGATAATGAAGTTTGATATTCATTAATTCTACCTTATCCAAATGATCGATATTTGATAATAATGACAAATCATCTCTTTCCTTACAATAGTCTGTTTTCTCAAATTCTTGTATGAAATGAACGCATTCACCTATATCTAAATATCTTAGGATAGTTGGATTTTCAATAATATGATTCGCCATTATTTTTACATCCGATAACTCTTCAACATCGTAGTGAGGAAGAGCAATATAACCGTCTTTATTGATTAAAGGTATCGATTTGGAACATTCGTAACTTACAATATTGATAATAACAGAATTTTCAAATTTTGAACGAAAATCTCTTATTGTTTCTGGAATTTCCTCTTCTTTGGGAAGAGTGGCTGAAGAGAGAATGACATTTGGAATAACATTTTCACTCCAATTTTTATGGATTACTTCGTGAGATGGATGAGATGGATAATCTAAGAATATAGTTGGTTCATCAAAATAAGTTATAATTGATGTTGATTCATTAAATCGTAACATATAATTCATTGCTGGTAAATAAGATAAGACATCACATATAATAATCTCAACTTTATCACCTACACTATTATCTACTTTATGAATCCCACCACTCTTTGAATTTTTTGTATATTCCTTCGCAGCAAAGTAATGTAATTTTACATCGTTGGGACAAGAACAACCATAAGCAAATGCTATTTTTTTATGAATTGAAATAGCAGACTTTGCCAAACTTAATCCTACGTGTTTTGCGGCACAAACATATATTACTTTATAAGCTGAGGACAATAAAATAGGTGTAAGAGTTTTACCTGTTCCGGTTGGTGCTATATAAAGCACAAGTTTGGGAGATGAATGATATGTTTTACAGGCTGACACAATTCTCTTTTGGTGGTCGTATAAAGTTAGATGTTTGTAACGAAACAAGTTGTCATTTTTTTCAATGAATAATTTTGCGTTATAAACAAAGTCAATAACATTTACATCTGGTTGAAAATATTCGAAGATAGCTGAAAGGAATGAAAGAACAACCTTATTTGTATTTGGAACAAATGTTTGTTGAATTTTATAAAGAGTAAAATAATAAAATCTCCAATCAACAGTTGCGGTAGAAGAAGATTTGGATTTACGAACAATCTTTTTCGATGTTAATAATTTTTCAATAAATTGTAAAAGAATATATTCGTATGTATTATCACTAATAATATTTGTTGTATTATGTGTAATGCGTATCATATCCGATTTTTTTACCTTATTTTTTAATGATTTTGTTGGGTGGCTAAATGTAATATTTTCGGGAGATGAAAGTAATGTTAATAATTTGGATATATCCTTTTTGAAAAATTGTTCGTAAATATAATTATCAATTTCATTTGTATTTTCTAATTTAAGAAAGCTAACTAATGATTGAAGTTTATAACAAGTAATTTTATCATTATCATAACCTTGGGCCATCATTTCCAATATTTCCATTTTATCAGGAGTTACCTTGATTTCAACCATTTCCCATTCTTTCTTAGTGAGTTTTGTTTGGGCCAACATATTTTCGTTATTATCCTTCTTTCACTTATTATTACTATTTAATAGTGGTTATTATTCAAGTTCATTTTTAATTTTTATTTAATATGCGTATTTAATATAATTATTATGAAACACACCGGTGATAGTAGAAAGACATCACAATATGTTAAAAAATGTATAACAGTTTGCGTTCAAGGTCACGGAACTATTGAAAGTAAAGATGGTGTTGTAGATTTTATAAAAAAAGGTGTAAGAAATAATGCGACTATATTAACAATACCAAGCGGAATAAGTCGCAAAGGATTAATGTATGCGGAATGCCCTACAATGACAATGAGAGGAAGTAAACAAAAGGGGGTATCGGATGTTTTTTTGTGTGGCCAAGCACTAGATGTAATGTCAATGGAATATTTTCATAGTGTATATCACGAGTTATCTAAGAAACCAAATATGACTGGTTGTGAAATAGCTAGAGATGGTATAGAATTTATTACTGAAAATATTCCATTGGTTTATGCGAATATGGGTGTGTCCTATTTTCATAATCATAATCCAGAAAGAGATGTTACAATAGAGCCATCGGAAGCATATAAATTAACAAAACCTCATTATAATAAATTATTTTCATTGTATCCAAATACACACGAATATTGTAATCCAAATATAAGTAATTGTGATGGAGGTAAATGTAAATTATTAAGAGAAAGACTAAGAAGTTGTCCGGAATATGGTATTACTGTTTTACAATCTAGTGTTCCATTAGATGAAGAATATACTCTTGCTGGATTACCTATGGTAAATGATATTACAATTGAAAAAGAAAATAGATTAGCAGTAAATTTAAATCAAGTGGAAGGTCATTCGCCATTAAAGATAAGAAGTGATGAGGATGAAGATGAAGATGAAGATGGTAAACAAAACCCTCCAAAGAATTCATCTTATATGTTTTGGAAAATAAAATTAACACATTATAAAATACACGAGATTCGAGTAATACAAAATCATATAACGTATCAAGAGAGAAAGAATGTTGCTTATTCCAACAATACAGAAATCTCACTTGAAGAGAAACAACTAATTCTTTTACAACAGGATGAAAAAATAAAAAAATTAAAGGATGAAATGGCTATATTGGAAAGAACTTGGAGAGAGAGATTCCGTAAATATGATATGATGACAAATACAATTGACCGAACTAAATCTCGTTCTGAATTAACGGATAACCAAGAAGATTTGTTACCTGAAGTAACATTATCAGATTTGATAGATATTTTTGTCAATGGAATGAAATACGATCACATATACATTATAGACCCAACTTGTAATAGTTTTAAGTTTAAAGGGAGTCGTCCATCGAAATTATTAAAAATGACAGCACATAATTACGTAGAACGCATAAGAACAAAAACAGATAGACCATCTTTTTTACCGATTGAGTATGTAAGACATTATAATAATCCTTCTGAAGGCACAAATAACCCAAGAGAGAGTAGGAAAGATATAAAGAAAACGACATCAATTGGGGGGAAACGTAAAGCGAAAGTAACTAAGAAATGTAAAAAACGTAGAAAATCGTATAAGAAATAAATAATGTATGGTAATTATATACATTATGAGTGTAACTAGTTTAGATTATGGTAGGATAGCAGACTTGTTAATTCAACAATTGGCAATTGACGGCCATTCATTGGATAATATACCCCAAGCTGTATTTCATATCCAAGCTCATGGTTCGGATAATAATACTCTTCGTTTGACACATCCTGGAATACCACTATTTCCCACAAGAGCTTTAGCAATTGTAGGGTATAATACTTATGGTGTAATGTCGTATTGTAAGAGGGATTTTAATGAACGTGTAACTATCTTTAATAAAGATGGTAATCCATATTCTCTACCTATTTTTATAAAGAGCACAGGTGATGATGAAGTTGCCATTAAATTACCTCAAGGAGAAACAATAAGTGAAGAAATGGGAAAGAAGATTGGTCTTAGAGACAATGATATACGGCGATTTAATGGTGGCGAAACAATCTTCATACCGATTGGTCACGATGGTGGTAAAATTTCAATTGAGATCGCTTTACTTATTGCTACAACTATATATTATTCATTTGTCGATGAATTGAAAAGCAAGTTAGGTGCTAATATGTTCGATGACGGACACATAAGACGAACCCTTCTTGAATTACATAAAAGAATGTATTATAACTGTGGGATACGAGATTTTCCGAATTGTATGAATAGAGATATGCCTGGATTATATAAAGATATATATTATGTTTATGAAAAATCATACGCTTTATACGAGAGTTCGGATGAAAATACTGTATGTGAGATTACAACACAACAAGGAACGTATATGAATGTTAGAACACCAACACAAATTAGTCCATATGGTTTATATATTATGTATTCAACCCTAAAATATTTAATTCCAACTAAAGTTCCAAAAACATTAATTGAGAATAATATTTGGATTGAAATACGTAGGCTTTATAAAGGTTTGTTTGGTTCAATGACACAACCAGAAGGCGTCGAAGATATTTGTATAAGCCAGTCTAATATAATGTATAATGGTAGCAATATGGTAGGAACATTTGATGGAAAACTCCCCGAATTGTTTTATAATATTATAAAATTGCGATTGGAAAGCGAACTGTTTCGGACTTTAATACCAGATAGTGTAATAAGAGATCAAATAGCAGCATATTGGTTAATATTAGCAAATTTGGATACACATAAAAGTATTCCTTTTTCATACCTCCAATTCTATTTATCTTATATTTTATTATTGGATGTATCTATTATTGATGGTAGTTGTAGAAGTTCATCTACCAAGTCTGCGTTAATATCTCCTAAATTTCCTACACGAGTTATTAAAAAATCAAAAAAAGCTCCTAACGCTATTTCCAATGTAAGAACATTATTACAAAATAAAACAGCAGATATTATTTCTACTGTTACTACCGATATAATTAATAAACGCATATCTGATTTTCGTAATAGTAGTCAAGAAGAAAAACTTACAAGTGTAACTAAATGGATTAATATTTTCGATAAAGGTTCTTTTCAAGAAATGATGGATTCGTTAAGAAGTCCGTGGTTTAATTATCCTCCAATATCAACAGAACCATCTCTTTTGAATACTTTTGCTACAAGTGCTATGAACCCAAAAGAAACCAGAAAAGCTATAAAGAAATCGGAACAACACGAAAGGGAACAAGAATTATATGAAAGACAACAAGAATTTTTACATTCTATTGAAGAAGAATTATCTACCAGAATAAATAAATTTTTACAAGGTAGTGGGTTAGAAGAAAGATATCCTGATATTAAAAAGGAAATAGTAGACATAATTGTAAATATGTCTTTTTTAGAACCATCGGCTATAAGTGATGAAGAAATACATAGAATTATAGAAAACATAATAACTACGGATTCACAGATAGCACAAGAAGAAAATGAACGAGCAAGAGTCTTAGTCGAAGAAGCAAGAATACAACAACAAAAAGCTATAATGACGAATGATGAAGAAGATATCGATAAGTTTCAAGAGTTAGCATCAGAAGCTGACGCTGCGGCTCAACGAGCATTAACATTATCACGAACATTATCAACTAAATTAGGTAAATTGGAAAGTCAAAACTTAACATTGAAAGTACATCGTGGAAGAAGAGATTCCGAAAATGTAGACGATTCTGTTAAAAGCCGTAAATCAATGAAAGTTAGATCTAATAGTGGTGAAATGTCAACAAAGGGGGGAGGCAGATATAATCTCAAAAGAAAAACAATAAGACGTAAGAAAGGAAGACGAGGTCAAAAAATAACAAAAAATAAAAGAAAATTAAAACGCAAACAATATTAAAGATTATTAGATTGCTTACTCAATATGAATATTGTAAGTCACACTACACAGAATGAACTTATTCTTTCTAATTTAAAAGAATTTTATGTGTCAAATAAGTCATATTTGGAAAAGATGTTAAGTATCATCACGGGCGAGACAAAAATGTCCTTACGAATTGTAGATTGGTTTACAACGAATTATTCAAAAAAATATTTTACAGTATATATTTTGAATGGAGAACGTTTCAAAGTATATACCGATTACAAATTAAAGTTGAAGGCTTATTCTAAGAAAAGATTTGATCCTTTTTGTAGATGGGAAAGAATTCAAATACCATTTACACCCGATACATTTATCGAGACGACAATAGGTCAATTAAATTTTTTTAAATGGGCTATAGAAAATAGGGTATTGGAATATATTGAATCAAATTATGATGCGATTGAAAATGATATGAATTCGCGTAACTCGGCAAATAAACGGGTAGATGATGTAATGACGATATCAACTGATAGTAGTGTAACAAAACCGGTTAAAAATCGTAAAAAACGTGCCGAATTATCTATATCGGCATCCAAAGGTATTAAAAAAGAGACTATAGAAATAGTTGTTTGTTTTAATTAATAGTCATTAATCATATATAATTAATTTAATATTTATAACTATACTTATTTATTCACAATGGGAAATACGCTTTATACAAAAATAAGTTTTGAAGACGTATCATTTGCTATAGAAAATCCAACATCCTTTATGTTAATTAACACATTACCTGTAACACAACAACATTGTTTAATAAAAAATACAATATCTAGTAGTAATGAAGAAACAATTGTAAATCATTATCTTACCTCAAATAAAAACATCAATATTATTGTTTATGGGAGAAATTCAAATGATAATGATATTGAAAAAAAATGTAACCAGTTGATACAATTGGGTTTTAAAAACGTCTATGGATATACAGGTGGTTTATATCAATGGTTACTCCATCAGGATATTTATGGTGAAGAAAATTTCCCAACGACATCAAGATGTGATGATATGCTTCTTTATAAAGAAACTAACCATTTTCAAACTTATCTAATAAAATAAATATATAAATATATTGTCGTAATGATATAAATAATACACACAGTTATTGTCGTTATGAATAAATCTGCTGGAACAACCAATTTATTTTCAAGAAAATCAAGTTACGGTCACGAATATTCAAGCACAACCCAAAGTAATTCACTTTCTATGATTGATGATTTCTTAGAAAGTGAAAAAGCAACAAACAATACAGAACAATGGTGTAAATTAAATAAAAGTGTAAGATTAGAAAAATTAACACAATTTGCTAGCGAATATGCTACAAAAAATAGTTTTTCCCCCGAAGATGAAGTTTTACTTATTCAATTTTTTAGAGATTGTTTGGATAAAAAGAAATTAAATAAGGTCAAGGATGTTGTATATAATAAAGTAACTGGACATATTACAGATGTTCCTTTATTGGTTTTCAATAAAACGAATAAATCATTCACATTAAAAAAAATAGTGAAGAATAGCACAACATTAAAAGTTCGATCTAATTCAAATACTACTGAAATTGCTGTAAATACTAAATCCACTACCGAAAAACTAGTGGATGATATTGATAGACCTGAAATTAACGATACTTCAACTATTTAAATACATATATACAAATATTATGTATATGGATACACTTTATTCACATTACATATATAATTCTTTATCGAACTTGGGATATAAATATAATTACTCTAATGTCAAATTTATGTTGGATCTTTCCTTTTTATTGATAAGTATATTAAATGATTATATAACATTAAACCCGTGTTATATAAGTCAAAGTGAATTTTACGAATATATGGTTGAAGATTTATTCGACTATTTACAAATATACTTTTTGGATGATGAAAATATGATACAATTTATTTTATATCATAAATTCGTTATCTTCAATGTATCAAAATATGAAGAAGAAGATAACAATATATTTGACCTTTCTTTTATGTTATTTTTTACTCACATATATCCTTTAAAATTTAGATTATGTGATGTAAATCATATAGCTGATAAAGAAATTACAGAAATACGAATTGCTGAATTAGAATATGCGAGTAATCGCATTCTTCAAAGAAGTGAAGAATGGTATTCTATGAGAAGTAATTTGTTAACAGCAAGTAACATCTATAAATGTTTTGGCAGTGATAGTGAAAAAAATCAACTTATTTATGAGAAATGTAAAGAATATAATGAAAAGCGTTCAACTTCCATTAATGAAAATGAAATAAAATATGTAAATACAGATTCTAGTCTTCAATATGGTGTTCGTTATGAAGAAATTACTGTAAATATTTATGAAAAACGTAATAATGTAAAAATTGGAATGTTTGGATGTATTCCTCACGATACGATTAAGTTCTTAGGTGCTTCTCCAGATGGAATAGTCATTACTCCCGAATCTCCTAAATATGGAAGATTAGTTGAAATAAAAAATCCAAAATCCAGAGAAATCAAAGATGATATTAAATGGGAATATTGGTGTCAAGTTCAAAATCAAATGGAAGTTTGTGATTTAGATGTTGTTGAATTTATAGAAACAAAATTTAGTGAATATGAAAGTGAATATGAATATTCGAATGATGGTGGTTTTACACATACAGATAGTGGAAATGAAAAAGGAATTATTCTTTATTTTTGTGAAAATGGAAAACCTATATATGAATATAAACCTCTTGATATGGAATCAGAAGAGTATGATATATGGTTTGGAGAAAAAATAAATGAATATCAAAGTAAAAATATTCCTTATGTTGGTAGTTTTTATTGGAAATTAGATATATTTCACGTTTTGTATATAGAAAGAAATCATAAATGGTTTCAAGATAATTTACCCAATATGAAAGATTTATGGGATATTATTCTTTATGAAAGGGAAAATGGATATCAACATAGAAAGCCGAAACCACGTGCCGTTAAACAAGGTATGTCACAAACCATTTGTCATCCATCTTTATTATTTTAACAAAAAAATGATTTATATTTGATAGTTGGTAAATATAAGCATCCCGTACATTTAAATGAAATGGAAGAATTTTTTGGATTACGTACGATGCCTCCTCAATTCACAAAAGGTAAGACTGCCGATACATTGTTCGATATATCAAAACGATATCTATTAAACGTTTCTGAAAAAGAAGAACATTTAATAGATATAATTGTTACAAATAAAAGTCTAGCAGAAACGCAGCAATGGAAGCTTAGAACAATGAATACATTTCAATCATATGAAAACATAAATATTCATATACTAGCAAGTAAGAATTCTGATTATAAATCAATGTCAGATTATATAACAGATATTACTATAAAAAGTTTGAGTAATAAAAGGGATTTGCCTAATATTTTGATAATTTGTTACCACGAAAAAAGAGTAGATAAGGATTTAAATAAATTATTTCGTGCGTGCTCTGGTAAACTTAATGATATATCGTTTAAATTTCATATTTCATTTGACGAAGTTGATGCGAATATAGGTGTTACGAAAAAATTTATACAACAAATTAGACCGTTTATTGATAGTGGGGTAATAAGTGGAATTTTATTTATAACAGCTACACCTGATGTAAAATTTTGGAAAATGTTGAATGAAAATGAAATATCATCACTATTAAATATAAATCATACCAATGTTCGCGATTTTAATGAAGACTTAAAGAATTATAGAACATTTGACGATCACGAAATTTGTATACACGATTTCGATACAATAAACCCATTAGATTATATTAAAGATGTTTTCGATAATACAACTTACATATGTAATGACGGTCAAAACATAATATTTGCTCCAGCACACGAATATACCAAAAAAGAGGGCGTTGGGAGTCACGCTGAGGTTGTAGCCTATTTCCATAGTAAAAATTATTGTGTATTGTTGATGAATGGTTGTTTTAGAGGATTTAAATATCCCGACGGAACAGATGTGACTATTGATAAATTTAATGAAGAATATGGTATTCGTGGCGAATTAAGAGAAAGTTTGTGTAAGTGGAAAGATGTAAATCCATTGATTAATTTAGCAATAACTGGAAATAATTTAATACAACGAGGTTTAACATTAAATACCGTTGGATTTAATTTTACACATTCAATTTTCTCGGAATATCATCTAGTTTCAGTTTCTAAATTAATTCAACAGGTTGGACGTAATTTAGGTGGAATAGCATATGTTGGAATAATAAAAATTATATGCCCCCAAAAGGTCCAAGATACTATAATAGAATATAATGAAAATTATACCAAATTACTATTACTAAATCCACCAAGTTTCAATGGTTCTGATTTTGAAATTAAAAACAATAACTCTATCCCGGTTAAATTAGAAGTTATTAATGAAGAAACATTACAAACAATTATATACGCTTGTGACATTGATCTAAGATCATTACCACATAAAGAAAGGAAGGAACGTAAGCTACATATACACGACATTATAAAAAATGGAGTATCAGATGGAGATATTATAGTAAATGATCGGAATAATCTTAAAAAATTTAATATTTCACAAAGATCGCTTAATGGTAAAAGAATGTATGTAACTGGACATAAAACCGATGTGAAACGATTACACAAATATAATCACGCTTTCGAACATTGTAAAACTATGACACAATCTGGAGACAATGAGAAAAATTATAGTATAGATTTAGCTAAAGATGAATACAGTTATGATGGTTATACCCATTTACATAATGTAATATGGGTAACTTACAAATATTAGATATTACACATATTGATTTAATAAAATAATGATAATCAAAATATCATTATTTTATAATTTTAATTAATTCTTAGACTGTAAATAGTCATTTTTTATTTATTACAATCGACTTACTTTATTTAAAATAAAAATGAAATAAATTATTCACATAAAAAAGAATTAATATCAATCAATTGAAATGGCTTCTATATCAGAAAGTGAAGTAACCGAATTCAACCAAAGCGTTGAATATTTTATAATAAATTGTTCTAAAAAAATTATGTATTATCACGCAGATGATATTAAAGAAGAGGGTTTTGATGTGAATGTATGGATAAACACAGTCCTTATAGACATTTATTTAGATGAAATCTTATTACCTTATAATTATACAAATTTCATTAAAGCTGAATCAACTAATGATGATATTATTAAAAGTATGAATACGGAAATACAAGATGGATTAGATGAATATTCATTTAAATCGACATTCTTCCGATACTGTCATTTTTATGCGAAGAATAAATTATATGAAAAACTACTTAATATGACCCAAGAGTTTATAGAAGAAATATCGTCATATAGTGACAACGAAGATGAATACGACAATTAAATTTACAATTTATTAATAACTAAAAGAAAAAATAGTAATATTACTACTCTCCTTATTTTTTGTTTTCCCTTTGTATTTTTTGTTTTCCCTTTGTATTTTTTTGTTTTCCTTATGTATTTTTTGTTTTCTTTTATTTTATACTTGTAAATAGTTTATGCGGGCGGTGGAATTCGTGTAGGCGTGTCATTGAGTTCGGGAATCTCATCATCTGAGTCAGAATCCGAGTCGTCGAGATTTCGTCTATTAGGTCTATAATCATCCTCTTCTGGAGCTCGACTAAAGTAATCTCCAATAATTTCACCGAAGAAATCTTCACCCATTAAATCTTCGGCGATTAAAAGGGCGTGATAATAAGCATAATGACGCATAACATCGACTTGGGAGTATTCCGAAAGTTCTTCCAGACCACCCTCCCTTCTTTTTGTTTTAATAACGCTTATCATATGTGAAATTAGGGCTGGATTTCGTTCAATAGTATTATACATAAGACGAAACATAGGGTCGTAACGCCAATCCCCTATGTCGTATATACAATTATGCCAAGAATAAGCTATTTTTGTGATTAGTTCATATTTAATGTATTCTTCTAGTGACGCATAATCCCGGTCGGTGGAATTAATCATAGCACTAAGAGAACCATACTCACCTCGCTCCAAGTATCGAGTCGTGCTTACACGAAGATACGTGTTAATCGCAGAATTTAAACCACTAATGCTTGTCATCTCTTTTGATGTATTCGTGAAATAATTTTAGTCAACAATACATTAAATCATTTTTTTAATTTACAATATATTTTACAAAAAACTAAAAAAATAATTAACATATATATTTTATTATTTTCAACGAGGTGTAATAGGCTTAACAAACTTTCCAGAGCTAAAGATTATGGTTTCAAATATATTTTTTTCGTAGTGTAGTTCTCTCGAATACCAATAACAATATAGCTGAATAATTATTGGAATAGAATATATTTCTAGTGTATTTTCATCGCCGCATTCTTCTTTGTTGTGACGATGGATATAATTAATCATATGAAGCATTGAATTCGGAGTATCATCAATTGAATTATACTCAAAATCCGACGAAATACTAAAGGCAAATCCGCCCTTTTCACAACCATTTGTAAAACTTTCTAATACTTCATCAATTATATAATCTTCAAGACTATCGTGTTCACCTATTAATTCTTCGTATGTATATTTGAATTGACTATACTCTTCAAAACATTTATACAAATAATCCTCGACATATTTATTTAATCGCTCAATATTATTGTTAGCCATTTTGTTTTGTTGATTATAATGATCTGATACATATCATATCAGATCATTTTTTTTATTAAAAATTTATACAACAAGTTGTGTTTTATATTTCTTAGATAGTTCAAGAATATCTCTTTCTTTTACATTCCAAGAAACAGCATCATCAAAATTATAATTAAATACAATATTACCATCGTCAATAAATTTAATAGTAGTTGTATCACTATAACTTTCAAATCCAATAAATTTTAGATAATGAATAAACCATTCAAATTGTTTGTTGGTGATTTCACGATTACACACAAACTCAATTTTTTTCACACTTACAGTTCTATATTCTTTGGGAGTTTCTTCAACAAAATCCTTATGTAAAATATTTATATTTTTCATAAATGAAACTATCGATGTTTTCAAGTGTTTAAAAATATCTCTACGAATATTAGGATATTTCTTTGTATCGATTGAATTACCCTTAAAAGAAAATAATTGTTCTCCATTATATTCGCAACAAATAGTAATCTTATACATTATACTCTATTTTACGTCACAACCTTTAAATAACTATTATTATTTTAAAACATATATCGGTATCATATCATCCATTAAATCATTATGTAAACAATTAACTTTCACTAACGGACAATAATGGTGTTTGTAATCTCTTTTATAAAAATATCCATCACCAAGAATAACAATATGACGGGACGATAATGTCCTGTTGAATTCCCAGGCAATATGTAATTTACCATTATATGGAAAAGAAGTTATAATGTTTATTATATCACCATCAACCCAATTGGTTATTTCTTTTAGTTTGTCTATCCACGAGAACCCAAGTTTTTCATTATAAGTTTGATTCCCTTCTTTCATCATTACAGCATTTACGGCTTCATTATTTTTATCCCATTTAACAAACATTTCACACTTTGTTAAATTGTATTCGTATGTAACGAAATCATAGACATTAAAAATATCCACTCTCGACATATTTAATCTTTTATATTCAAAATATTCTAAGAAAATAAAATCATTTTATTATTTAATACATCACGTCTACCTTTGTATTCCAGTAACCAACTCTTGGTTCGTGTTGAGTAAGAATGGGATTTACATTACCATAACTGATAATATTTGATTTTGCGGATTTATTTCCATAAAAAGTATCTAAGAAATCTTCTGGCGATTCGTGAGCGATGCTTGGGTTAGTATAATATCTCAAATTATTTGTCATTTGTTTGAAGCTAGGAATAGAAAAAACAGGGTATAATTTCCATTCTTTGGAATATTGTTTAGTAGAAACCGGATTTTTAGAAATAGGAAATTGACCCTTTAATAAATAGTTATTTCCTTCTGCGTTATCCGGTGTTAAAGTAAAAAGATTTTCATACCCTTCTGCTAAAATGTCGGATTCATTTGCCATATAAACCAAAACAGCAAATAAGATAAATGTTATCAACATATGTTTATTTAATCTCATATATATTAATACAGAAAAAGAAAACGATATAAATTGAGTGAGATATATTGTTAATATAAGTAATGGACTTTACTCAGAATATGCGAGTAAAAAAACGTTGTGGGGACACTGAAATAATGTCATTTGATAAAATTTTAAAAAGATTGACGAATTTATCAAGTGACCCTCAGTTAACAATTAACATTACTTCTATAGCCATTAAAGTAATCGATCAATTAGTCGATAACATATCTACATATGATATTGATATATTGAGTGCTGAATATTGTCAAACGTTATCGAGCGTTCATACGGATTATGGAATTTTAGCATCAAAAATATTAATATCAAATAATCACAAAAGCACATCTACTAATTTCTTAGACACTTGTATTCGATTACATTCAATCACTACACCAGATGAATTTAGTTTGTTGGATGATACATTTATGGAAAATGTATCTGTAAATCACGAACGTTATCAGGGAATGTTGGATTATTCTAGAGATTATTCATTTGATTATTTTGGATTTAAGACGCTTGAAACCAGTTATTTGATAAAGAAAAATGGAAAGGTTGTTGAAAGACCTCAACATTTATTTTTACGTGTAAGTATTTTTATTCATATGAAAAATTCTGTATATTTGGCGGATAGTGATTTTGATAAAATTCAAGAAACTTATGATTTGCTATCTATGAAATATATGATTCACGCTACACCTACATTATTTTATGCTGGAACCAAAAACCCTCAATTGAGCTCTTGTTTTTTAGTCGGCATGCAGGATGATAGTGTAGACGGTATTTTTGATACAATGAAAGATTGTGCTATTATCTCTAAATATTCTGGTGGTATTGGATTACACGTTCATAATATTCGTGGAAATAATAGCGTTATTCGCGGAACAAATGGAATATCTAGAGGAATATGTCCTATGCTTCGTGTATTCAATAATATGGCTCGTTTTATCAATCAATCTGGAAAAAGAAATAGTTCGTGTGCTATTTATCTAGAACCTTGGCATTTAGATATTGAACCTTTCTTAGATTTGAAAACAAATCACGGAGATGAAGAAGCAAAGGCTAGAGATTTGTTTTATGGTCTGTGGGTATGTGATTTATTTATGAAAAGAATCGAAACAGACGCACAATGGACTTTGATGTGTCCCGATACTTTTAAAGGATTGTCTGATGTATATGGGGGTGATTTTAATGTATTATATGAAAGTTATGAAGAACAAATAGCAAAAGGAGAAATAGCCCCAGGACCCTTCAAAGTAATAAAGGCACGAGATTTATGGTATAAAATTTTGGATACTATTATGGAAACGGGAACGCCTTATATTACCTTTAAAGATAGTGTGAATAATAAAACAAATCAAAAAAATATAGGTATTATTCGTTCCTCTAATTTATGTACGGAGATCATGCAGTATTCTGATAAAGATCAGACAGCTGTATGTAATTTAGCAAGTATCGCATTACCTACTTTTGTAGATGAAACCACAAAAGAATTCGATTATGATAAATTACATTATGTTTCGAAAGTATTAACCCAGAATTTGAATAATATTATTGATATCAACTTTTATCCAACGGAAAAAAGTAAAGTAAGTAATTTCGCACATAGACCTATTGGTATTGGAGTTCAAGGTCTAGCCGATGCTTTTATTAAAATGGATATTGCTTTCCATAGTGACGAAGCTTTAGAAGTAAATAAAAAAATATTTGAAACGATTTATCACGGTGCTTTAGAAAAAAGTAATGAATTAGCACAATTAAATGGTTCTTATGAATCATTTGTTGGTTCTCCTGCTTCAGAAGGTATTCTTCAATTTGATATGTGGGGTATTGAACCGTCTAGTGAAAGATATAACTGGTCTGTTATGAAAGATAACATTATTCAATTTGGATTACGAAATTCGTTGTTATTGGCTCCTATGCCTACAGCTTCAACATCGCAGATATTGGGATTTAATGAATGTTTTGAACCCTTTACAAGTAATATTTATAGTAGAGGAACTCACGCAGGAGAATTTGTGATTACAAATAAATATTTAATAAAAGAATTGTTGAGTCTTGGTGTATGGGATGAAACAGTAAAAAATAGTATCATTCAAAATAAAGGAAGTATTCAACATTTAACCTTTTTACCTAAACATATTTTACAAAAATATAAGATAGTATGGGAGATTCCAATGAAACATATTATCGAAATGTCGGCTGATAGAGGAGCGTATATTTGTCAAAGTCAGAGTTTAAATTTATGGGTAGAGGATCCAAATTATAAAATATTAACATCTATGCTTTTTTATAGCTGGAAAAAAGGATTGAAAACGGGTATGTATTATTTAAGAAGAAAGGCAAAACATACGGCACAACAATTTACAATTGAACCACCTAGCTGTATAACTTGTTCGGCATAAGAATTCCTATTCAATTAATTTATATAATTCCCTCACTGTTTTATTTGTCATTCTTAAATCAATCTTATATTTAATAAAATAATAACATCTTAGACAAACAAATACATCAGTTAATGAATTATGTAATGATTTTACATTAGAATGAAATAAAACATAATGTAATTCAGCTAATTTGGGAAATTTTAAAAACATATATTCTGAATTCTTTCTTTTCACCCATATATTACACAACTTTACATTTGGTTTCATCGTACATTCGTGTTTATATCTCCAACTTACATATAAATTTTCATAATAACTCATCCATTTACTCATCTTTTCGGCTGTTTCGGTATCATATTCATCATCCATATTTTTATATTTTTGTAAAATACGAATAATTGCTACTAATAACATAGTAATATCAAACGTTACATTATGACCTATTAATTTTTTTGATTGAATATAATTTTTCATAACAATATCAATTTCAGTCTCGGGATTTTTACCCTTTTTATTTATCATTTCATTTGTAATTCCGTGTATGGATGTAACAAATGGATCAATGACAAACCCCTCTGGTAATTTTAGTAACTCATCATATACTCCTTGTATCTGATGAGTTGATTCATTGATAGTAACAAAACTTAATTGAAGAATGTATGGAAATGTTGAAATATCCACTTCTTCCCAATTGAAAGATAACTCTATTTTAGGAATTAGACCCGTCGTTTCTGTATCGAATATCATTGAACTGTTTCCTTCCATCATTCTTTATTTATACAACAAACTAAGAAAATCATAATGATATCATTTTATTTTTTAATTAACTATAATATATATGAAATCTAAGATTATTCAAGTTTTTCAACGTCCCAATGTTATATCTATAATAACTGGTATTTTAATTATTGCTTTGATTTTATTTGTTGTATATGGAAGCAAACCAATTTTCTTAGAAGGTATGGCTGAAGATACAACTTTTGATGCTGAAAATGCCGATACATCAGATAATTATGATAGCACAAATTCCGGAACACCACCGCCACCACCTCCACCAACTTCTACTTCGGATAATGTTTATTATGATACAAATACATACAATCATTACAATAAATCAAATACAATTGTTTACTACGCACCTGATGGAACAACTGCTTACTTAACAACATTATCAAATGGTTCAAAGGCTCTTGTAGTAAATAATAATATTTATGTATTATCGAGCACAGTTCAAAATACATATGAATATAATGGAAATACAGCAAATATTACAACCATAAATGGAGAAACTGTAATTAAGATAACAAGATCTGATGGACTTGTAACAATATATAGCCCTACACAAAATAAAGGAATAACTTATGATACAACCCCCACTTCTACAACAACCACATCCAATAGGGGAACTGTGACTTATACTGGACCTTATGGAACAACGGCTACGTTAACAACTCTGGGAGGTATTACCGAAATAGCTGTTACATTTCGCAATAATAGTTCAAGTATATTTTATATTGATAAAAATAACACAACTGGAACAGTATATATAGATTCTTATGGAGATAAAGCTGTTGTAAATAGTGTAAATAATACGATTGTTGTAACAACTCGACACGGAGAAACATTAACTTATACAAAAGTTTCTGGTAATGTTACCAGTTATTCACCTTATACATCATCGTATACCCCAACACCAACGTATGTATCATCGAGTGTTACAAATCAAAATACAGGAAATACTGTTGGAAGTGTAACAGGTCCAAATGATAATACACTTTATTATTCTAATGTAAATGGAAAACCAACAACTGTTAACAGTGTTCCTCCTGGAGATGAAGATTTATATATTTTAAAATCTCAAGTTGTGCCACCAGTTTGTCCGGTATGCCCTCCACAAATTGTAAAGAAATGTGAAAAAGAAAAAGAATGTGGTCCTTGCCCTATTCAGAGATGTCCTACTACTCCATTTAAATGTGTAAAACAGCCTGATTATTCTAATCCGGATATAAAACAATATTTACCTATCCCTGTATTAAATTCATTTGCTACATTTGGTTTATAGAATGCGTAAGGAACGTGAAATATATTGTTTGATATACATTAATGGATATAACTACTACGAGTATCGACCAACTTCCAATGTCATCTATGAATGAAAGCACGGGGCAATCAACTACATATAATCCAAATATAGTAGAAACCGCACCAACTGACGTTTTACAACAAATAAAGGAAGAATTAAGTAATATAACAAATCCTTTACCTAGTCGCGATATTCCACAAAATACATTATCTGTAGTCCAGGATATCCAAACTACACCTAATTATATTCCTTCTTCAAATCAATATAATTATATAGATCAACAAGTAAATACAGATTCTGTTATTTCAAATTATGAAAGAGTAGAAAGAATATCAGACAATATAAGTTCATTATATGAAGAATTTCAATATCCATTATTAATTGGTATTTTATACTTTATTTTTCAATTACCTATTTTTAAAACAACTATCTCTATTCATTTTCCATATCTAATAACGAAAGAAAATACATATAATTTATATGGATATCTTTTTGTAAGTTTTCTTTATTCTATATCATTTACATTTTTGTTTAAAATAATCCAAATGAATAAAATTCAATAGCTATAATATAATACAATATGTTTCAGTATATTAATTTTACTTATTTTATACTATCCTTTACTCTAGGGTTATTCTTAGTATATGTTTTAGGAGAAGATGTGAAAGTTGTCAAGGTATATCCTAATCCTGACAACGTTCAAACTATATTATATAAGGATAAAGCAGATGAATGTTTTAAAATGAAGGCAAAACAGGTTGATTGTCCTTCCATACCTGAACAATTATTTGTTACTCCATTTCAGTAAAAGTTTATTATTTTAATAAAAAAATGAATTGAATTAATAATACTTATATATGTATTATTAATAATTATAATGGAATTAGAAAAGTTGTCAAAATCCGAATTATGTGTAATGTGTAACGAGTTGGGTTTTACAAAATATAAATCAAAATCAAAAAGTAAATTGATTGATTTAATTAATACGAAAAATAAAGGAAATATTGAAGTTGAACCGCCCATAGAGAATATTGTTGAATTTATTGATGAAAATATCGTGGAAACAAATATGGAATTAAATAAAATATACAATGAAGATTGTGTAACGGGTTTGATGAAAATAAATGATAATAGTGTTGATATTATTATTTGTGATCCACCCTATAACATTGGAAAAGACTTTGGTAATGATAGTGACAAACAAAAAATGGGAGATTATTTATTATGGTGTGATACGTGGATTACACAATGTCTAAGAATATTAAAACCAAATGGAACTATGTATATTTATGGATTTAGTGAAATCCTTTCCTTTATACGAACAAGAATAACTTGTAATGTTAGATGGTTAATTTGGCATTATACTAATAAAGTTACACCATCTCTTAACTTTTGGCAAAGAACACACGAAAGTATATTATGTTGTTATAAAGATAAGCCTATATTTAATCGGGATGATGTAAGGGAACCATATACAGAAACATTTTTAAAAAATGCGGCTGGAAGGGTAAGAAAATCAACGGTTGGTAGATTTAGTAATGGTGACAAAGAAACAATATATACAGCACACGATGGCGGAGCCTTACCAAGGGATGTTATTAAGGTTCCGGCATTAGCTGGAGGAGCTGGGAAAAAAGAAAGAGTTGATCATCCTACGCAAAAACCATTAAACTTATGCGATACATTATTGAAAGCTTCAATGAATAAAAACTCAAATACAACACTAGTTGTTCCATTTGTAGGTTCAGGATCTGAATGTGTATCCGCAAAAAATAATAATATTAATTTTATTGGGTTTGAAATTAATACTGAATATATATCATTAGCAAACGAAAGATTAAATAGTTAATTTATCTACAATATCTATATAATTATATATTGGACTATTATGAATAGAAATACTTGATATTATATATTTTTTTATGTCTTCCGTCATTTCAATCTCTACCCATAATTGTGATGACATACTAAATGTGATTTTCATAGAACAACCATTTATTTTATTTGTATTCCAACCGACTTGTACATCTTTGTTTTTGCCCCTTTTTCCAATTGTTGGGACCCAAGTATATGAGGATGGATCTAACATCGGGTAGTTGGAATTAATTAACAACCAATCATAATGTATAATATTAGTATGAGAATTTTCATCTCTTATAATAAATGAATAATAATCAAAATTCTTTCTTTTATTTATTTCATCAATTATAGATGAAATATCTCCACACGTTTTTTCACTACATACAGTAGTTAATCTATAAGAACTCATTGAAAATTTACTTTTATTACTCGAATATTTTGAAGATTTATTACTAATTCTACCAATTGACGAATCAATATCCATTCCAGGTGAATGACCTCCATCACTTTTAGAATATATTTCAATATTTGATTTTGAAAATATAAGAGAGTTTATATCTTCCCAAACTGTTTCATTAACCGGAGACGAGTTTATAAAATGATATCCTGTAATGCTTTTCTTAAAGTTGGTATCAAGTAACTCATTTTCACTAATTATTTCTAAGATATTCTCCATTGTCTCTCTTTTGTATGAATACCAGTTTCAAACAAATTTAAATCATTTTATATTATATGAATTTTGACATTCGTAAGTTTATGACAAGTGAAGTTGGGAAAAAATTATTTTCAATATTATTGGGTTTGGGATTATCAACTATTTTTCGTATGTCGTGTAAAGGAAAAAATTGTGTTATATATTCATCTCCTGAATTCAATAAAGAAATTCTAGATAAGGTATATTCATATGAAGGAAAATGTTATAAATATATTCCAGAGAATGTAAAATGCGATCCATCTAAGAAGATTGTAAGACAAGAAGAGACAACATTATAATTCAACTCACAATTCATCAGTATAAAGCTTAACCAATTTATCGTAAATTATAATTATTTCAACTAAATTTTCAGTAGGTAACTCTCTTATATAAACAATATCTTCCTTCGATAAACTTACACCATTTCTGATATTTTTCATTAAATCGTAATATTTTTCATTAGTATAAGTAATTTTGTTTATTGGAGCTACCTTGTGGAATAAAAAATACCACATAAAATATGATTTTATTAATTTATTTCTTTACATTTCTTCAGCACCCAATATATCCATATCTAATTCTTTACCAAGTGTTACAGAGTCATCATAATCTCCTCCATCATCACTATCATTATCTCCTCCAATTGAAATATTGGGTTCAATGTATTTAATATCATTGCCTCCGAAACGAACACCACCTCCCATTTTTTCACCCGCATTGGTTGCTTCATCTATTTCTCTTTCTTTCGCATTTAATAAAAATCGTATATATATTAAATCGGTATCAATAACAAATTTGGAAATATTATCCTTTTTCACATATCTCATTAATTTCGCATTTCGAGTATTAATCAAAATGCGTTTTAAATCTTCGTGTTGGTTTATATTCGCGTATGTTCCATAAAATAGTTCTTCCAAATGTCTAGGTCCAGAATAATAATCTTCATCTGCGATAATGTCTGGATTTCTTAGAGAAGTTTCCTTTGACATATCACTGGCTTCGCGAGCCTTTGTTATTGACCTTGAAATAGGATTACCAGAATCCATAGAAAATGCTAAATAAAACTCCGGATTCGATAATTTAAATTGACATGCTACATAATAATGATATACTGAATACCATTTATGATTATCCAATACAAATACAGAATGATGCGTATTTGATAATCTCGTTCTCCATTGACTAAACGTCTCTAGTGTTTTAAATTCTGATACATCACTATCAGGTATTTTTTCATATTTTCCCTTTCCAGGAACAACGTCGGGTGCTTTATCATATATACAAAAAATAATTGTATCTGTATAATATCCTTTAATTAATCGCGGTATTTCTTGTATTGTCTCGCGATCTACTTCGTGCTTTTTAGGTATATCTTCTTTTACCTTCTTTTTTGGTTTTCTTGAAGTTTTTAATTTTCCTTTGATAATTACATTTTCATCACCTTCACCCTCTCCTTCTCCTTCCTTTTCTTCTTCTCCTTCTTCTTGTTGTTTTTCCGGTTTTTCGCGAGTCTTTTTTGTTTTATCAATTGTTTTCTTTGTTTTCTTCTGTTTATTTATTGTATTTTTATTTGTATCATCGTTCATAATAATAACAATATCACCCAAAGTTTCGTTCATTTGAACTTCAAAAGAACTTTCTTGATATTTTTGTTGGTTTAACGTGTATATTGTTTCTAAAGAGGTAGGGGAAATATATGATTCAACCTCCTGAATAGAATAAATTTTATTTCTTAGTTCATTTGATTTGGGTAAAAGGATAGTTGAATATATTTCATCACTTTCTTCCAATAAATGGATGGCGTGTGTTTCACGATAAGTATTTACTAATTTTTTAATAGTCCCGATAGCTTCTACTATAGATTTTTTTAATTCTTGAATTTCTAATATTTTCGTATTATTTTCAGTAATAGAAAACAAATCTGTTTTATATGTTGTAATAGCATAATTTTGTAAATCAACATCTTCTAAGAGTTCTCTCAATTGTTTTTCAATTTCTTCTACTCTCTCGTAACCATAAAGAATATTATTTTTGGCTATAATAATTTTTTTATTCAAAAAGGATGTATTGTTTTCTTTTATTGAATTAGGCATTCTTTGATAATCATTTGTTGATAAGTTTGATAATTCGGTTTTTAAATTAATAATATATCCAGCATCAATTCGTATATTTAATTTACATTTTGAGTTTGCGTCACACGATGCTAATAAAATTCTAGCACCATCTTCCATTTTTACACCAAAAAATGTTCCACCTATTCCATTACATTGAATACATTTTTTTACATTTTCCTTCTTCTCTCCCTTTTTGTTTCCAAGTTTAGAATTTTTAATTACATATGAGTTTTTTAATCTATAATATTCATCGATAGCATCAATTAATGTTTTATTATTATTCATATTCTATTATAGGATTAAAAACGGGGTAAATTTGTTATAAGATTTTGAGATTGTTGTAATTTATTTTGTTGATAATTGTAAATTTTTGACATTATATAATTTTTTTTATCTGTTTCTCTCATCATAATTTCTTGTATATTGGGTTTTCCTTTGTATCTAAGTATTAACGTAATACCTATACCTACTACTAAGAAACAAAATACGGTTATGTTAAATATATAATTGTTATATTTCTGTCGATATATATGACAATTATATAGCGTGGTATATAAAAAAGAGGTTGTGCCGTTCTCTATCAGTGATGGCTTTTCTTCCATAATGGTAATATTATATGTCTATACTATTAACATAGCATTATTTACGTAATAGTTGATAATGTTTTTGTATTATAATATGCTAATAAAAAATAAATAAGAATTCCGGTGTATATATACCATACACATTTCCCTACAAATGTTTTATCTCTTAATACATGCATCAACTTTGTTTTATTTTCACCATCATTCATAGGATTTCCTACAAATTGTTTCCATATATCATCTACATTTGATAATGACATTGAATTGAGTAATAAAGAATTATCTGAATTTATTTGTCTCAATATTCTTTTTATTTCGTGATCGGGTGAATTTTCATATTCACTCAACATATTATTGATAATTGTATCCGCATTTTTTTTTACATAAAAATATCCAAATGTATTTGAAAAGGGTTGAACCATACCACGGGTTTCAGGCAAATCAATAACAACCACTATAACTATAAATAAATACCAACACATAATCGTATAAACCCATAATTGAATGTTTTTCAAAACTTCTATGTTACCATTTAGATAAACATATAACGTAAATATATTTGAAAGTATCGCAATTAAAAATAAAATCCCATATAACATCATTTTATGATTAGGTGTAAGTGGGTCGGATATAGAAATTAGTTCATAATATTTTAATCCTATAAATAATGATAATGCTGGTAGTATTGTTGTCATATTTACAGTGAAATAATATTATATATTCATATGTATTAAGTAAATAAATAATAAGGTGATATTCTTATTTTGGACTTATGTTTTAATATAGATTGAAAATGAAAATATCTATGTTCGCAATCTTCATTATAATTTAATATATCTTGTGCTGGTATAATATTAGGTTCGATTCTTAAATTCTTTGCTACAATTGATTTTGGTAAATAAGTTAATTTATTACTTCCATTATAACGACAATCCACAAATTTTTCCGTTTTATATATAGCAAACCCGCAAAATGCCGAATAACAAGGAATATACGAATTTAATTCGTTTGCCTTTTTATTCAAGTTATTGAGATAAATTCTTCGATTTGATAAGATTGATACAGTATTGTGAAAATAATTAAATGGTAACACATAAGGGTTTAATGATAAAGCCCATACATCATAATAATTATTTGTTTTATTTTTATTATTTCCCCAAAAGGATAACGAATCCCATTCATTCATTCTCCTTAATGAATTTTTTAACAAATTAACATTCATAATCCCATCACATACATCATCACAATCCATCATAATAAATAATGGATAATTATCTTTCTTAGTCTCTATTTGTTCCATTAAATAATTTCTTCCATTTGATATACGATGTGTTCTTAAATCGTGTAAAGGATTTTTATTCACGTGAAATGTAAATTTTGGGTTAATTTTATTATAATATACTAACTTATGTAATGTATTATCATCTGATATATCATAATACAGTATTATTTCATAATCATTGAAAAGTTTTGATATTAATATCATATTCGCATATACCTTATCAATATGTCGCCCAACATTTCGAACTGTTCCACAAATTAAACAATTCATATTATTTTAGTTATAGTATTTTTACATATTATTTTTGCTTATATTACCAGTATTTTTTCTAAACTCATTGTTATTCAATTGTTCTGTTACATCTCTATCTGACAAAGTTCCATTAGCAACTGATTGTCTTAACGATGATACTAAAATATGATCGTTATTTTGATTTTTATCATTATTTGTATATATTGTTGGCACATCGGAATTAATTGGTTCTTGATATGGTTCTTGATATGGTTCTTGATATGGTTCTTGATATGGTTCTTGATATTGTTCTTTGTATGGTTCCTGGTATGGTTCCTGGTATGGTTCTTGATATGGTTCCTGGTATGGTTCCTGGTATGGTTCCTGGTATGGTTGTGCGTATGGAGTAAATCTATAATGATTGTTAATTTTAGCAGGTTGTACGTCAATTTGTGAAGGAACATATTGTTTTTCACTAAATTGTTTCTCATTAAATTGATTGATTGGTTCAGGCTTATAAGGAGAAAATGATTGAGGTTCAGGATATTGATTGACTGGTTCAGGCTTATAAGGAGAAAATGATTGAGGTTCAGGATATTGTTTGATTGGTTCAGGCTTATAAGGAGTAAATGGTTGAGGTTCTGGATATTGATTGACTGGTTCAGGCTTATAAGGAGTAAATGATTGAGGTTCTGGATATTGATTGACTGGTTCAGGTTCATCACCAATTGTATTTATATCTTTCATTTCCTCATATTCTTCGTTTTCTGTATTATCTATACGTTTATCTAATGTTTTTGATATGATACTTTCAACAATATCCTGATATAAATGGACACCCTTGTCATAACTTTGTTGACAATTTACATACAATTGTGTTATATATGTTCGAGATTGTTGAGTAAGATTATCGAGCATAGCATCATTTAATCGTGGATTAATACGAATTTGTTTTTTACCTGTTTTTTTATTTACTGTATACACAAATATTTTACTTATAATATCCATAAGTTTTTCTTGATTTAATGCGGCATATCGTTTCATTTCATTTAAATTGTCAGCATACTTTTTATAAATACTATTACTGGATGAAATGGATACAGGTTCATCATAATCAGGATTATTACACATATTGTATTGCTGAATAGGTATATCGTTAAATGACTTTATTTCATTTGGAATGGTTTCGTCGTGTTTACCTGTAAAACTTTTATAAAATTCCCGAACATCTTCTTCATATTGTCGTCTGGATGCCGATGACATAGAATTATATTTTCCTTCATTATAATCATATACATCATAATATAACGCTTCTAGTTCTTTGATACCAGGTTCTTCTATAAGAAGATTTGGTTTAAATTGTAGGTGACATATGGAAGGTTTTAGCATTACATTTGAGCTTCCTAGAGATAATGATTGAAATAAACCTCCATCTGTTTTAGGATTATCGATTGGTTCGAGAGAATTAATGCGATTGTTACATAAATTTGAATATTCTACATTAACTTCTACCCCTTCAGGGATATCCTTTTTATTTACCCAATTTACTTCCTTTACAAATCCGGATTCATCTCTATATTTATAGATGGGGTTAATAGTTAAAATAATGGCTGAAAATAAATGAGCTATTCTTATATAAAAGGATGCTATAGACATACACATTTCTTTTTTTACCATTTCGGGTAACTCTCTATCAACCATATTTTTACTAAAATATGTAACCTTTTGACTTTTTAGTTCACCTGGATCATCCGTATCCCCTTGTTTTTTTACCATATATTTTATATCTCTTGTTGTAGCATATTTTGATATAATGTCAGAAGTTAAAATGATTAATTGATTACAATATTCTCTATCTGTTAATTTTTTTAACGATTCAAAATCCATTGTGACAATATAATACGTAGCAATATAATCTATTGTATGACGAAATCCATCCTTTGATAAATCATTTGAACTTGAATAATTCGCCCCCATATTCTTTAATAATAAAAGTGATTTAAATTTTGTTCTTTATCTATTAATATATTCAACGAAATATGGAGAGTTCCAAAACATTAAAGGTTGGCTCACATAAAAAGAATATATCTAAAAAAAATAAGGTTAAATTGTGGGATGAATTTGATATTCAGGAACAAACACCTCAAAATACTGTATCTATTAAAAAAATGGTAGATGTTGATAAATTATATATTAAGGCAGATGATGATAAATTGAATTGTTCTAATTGTAATTCTCCGTTAATTTATGACGACGAAGGACTTCCTAATTGTTCGAACACGAAATGTGGTATCATTCACAGCGATATTCTTGATTTTTCTCCAGAATGGAGATACTATGGAAGTGAAGATAATCAAAGTGGAGATCCATCACGTATCGGTCTTCCTATTAACAATTATTTAGAAGAAAGTGCTTATAGTTGTAAATTAACTTGTTCCTCATCTTCATCTTACGAAATGAGAAAAATAAAAAGATATTCGGATTGGACTGCTATGCCTTATAAAGAAAAATCACAATACGAACAATTTCAAAAAATTCGGGTAATGGCTACAAATGCTGGATTACCTCTTTCTATTATTAATGATGCGATACATTATCATAAAAAAATAACAGAATACGAACAAACATTTCGCGGTGACAATAAAGATGGATTAATTGCTGCGTCAGTATATATATCTTGTAGAATTAATAACTATCCTAGAACAGCAAAGGATTTGGCTAAAATATTTCACTTGGATAATACAAGTGCTACACAGGGGTGTAAAACAGCTCAAATTATTATTAATTATCTAGAAAAGGATAAAGCAGATGATAAAACAGTGTTTTCAAGTATTAAACCCGAAGATTTTATTGAAAGATATTGTAGTAAATTAAATATTACTTCAGAATTAACACAGTTGTGTAAATTCATAGCACGTATTATCGATTCAAAACGAATGTTGGATTCTAATGCTCCAAATAGTATAGCTTCTGGAGTTGTCTATTATGTGGGGCAATTATGTAACTTGAGTATATCTAAATTAGATGTGAAAACAATCAGCGATATAAGTGAAGTAACTATTAATAAATGTTACAAAAAAATATGTTCGTATGATAATAATTTATTTTTACCAGGTGCGATTAAAAAAAAATATAATATCCAGTAAAAATAAATCAATGGGTGGAGGATTATTTGGAACTCCATTATATTTAAACATAAAATGTCTTATATTTTCAGCATTTGTTATCTCTATTTATTATTTACCACATCCTGTTGGATACGCTCATAATTTTGTAATGATTTTTTTACTAGGAACTGCTTCTTACATACTATTGGCGTGGTATGATGTTTTATATGATGCGAACGATAGATTAAAACCCACTCTTTTGGGATGGTTAACGAAATCATTCAAACCACAAGAATATAGAGATAAATATGATAAATTACCTTTAAAAACACAAAAAGTAATACGAATTGTTGATATTGGTGTGTTAAGTATTGTATTTATAGCATTTATATATCCTTTTATGGTAAATAATCCCACTACTTCGATAAAACGTATTCGTAAATAATTATTCTATTTTCTGTAAGTGTAACGTTTTGACTTTTTCTTAGATGATTTCTTCTTGGAACTCTTCTTGGATTTCTTACCACCACTTAACTCTAAGTGGTCTCCAAATATCTCACCACCAACATCATTCGTAACATAATCATTAATTTTTTGGTTAATTTCTTCATTAAAACCACCAGATAATGATGATTTGACTATTAAATCAGTTATACATTTTTTTATCATTGTATCTTTTATAAATTGTTGTAGTTTGTCATTTGTAGGTATATTACGAAACCATTCACGTGTTTCTTGTATTACATCAAATTTTGAATTTAACAATTTATCCAATTTTTTATATGTTTCGTTTTCACAACCTGTTTTACAAATAATTTCAACAACATTTCCGACAGCCAATACAAATCGTTCTTTTATTCCCTTAACACAGCTAGTAGTATCACCTGAACCCGCATATGCTCTACACGTTTCATCTAATAACGTTATTATATATTGTTCCTTAAAATTATCGTCGTCTTGTGAAAATGTGAAATTAACGCTTTTGCCTATCAACTCTAATTCATCGGGTGTTACTGTAGTATCACCGCGAACCAATTTTCCAAATACTGTATCAAGTTCTTGTAATTTTCTGGGATCTTCTGGAAATATTCGTCTAATAGTTGGTTCAAAATTATTATATATAAAAACAAACAATTTATCCTTAGTTGAATAGTCTGGACTATCGGGTTGATTTATAATAGATAAGTATTTATCTTTTACACGTAGAAATTTATCATATGAATTATGAACCTCATATGCTATACCCTGAATACCTTGTGGAATTACTATCGTATTTTCGACAAATCCTAATGGGGTATGGCTTCTAGTAGCCTCGATAATTGTTGATTCGGATATGTATGATAGGCTCTTTCCTTTATCAAATTCTTTATATATGTATTTATAAACTTTAGATAAATTAGTATCTGTTAAATTGGCACGATACAACGAGACATTATTCATTTTTGTTCGGGATAAATTCGCGTTAGATAAATCAACCTCCTTAAAAGTTACGTGACTTAATTTGGCACCAGTTAAATTAACTCCAATAAATGTATTATGAGAAAAATTAACATCAAATATTGAAGCATAAGAAAAATTAGTTCCTGTTAAATTATTTGAATCTCCAAAAATAGTATCCACTAATATAGTTTTACACAAAATAGCTCCTGTTAAATCAACTTCTGATAAATCTGCTCTTGTTAAGTTGGCATTAAATAAATTAGCACCAGATAAAATAGCACCTGTTAAATCGGCACCAGATAAATTAGCACCATTTAAATTCACATTAGATAAATTAGCATAACCATCAATGTCTTCATCATATGATAAATTAGCACCTGTTAAATCGGCACCAGATAAATTAGCTCGTGTTAAATCGGCACCAGATAAATTAGCTCGTGTTAAATCGGCACCAGATAAAATAGCACCTGTTAAATCCGCGTCAGAAAAATCGGCACCAGCTAAATCTGAATTACTAAAGTCACGTCTAGTTAAATTTTTCCGAGAAAAATTTCTACATTTAAAATTTTGTTTTGGTGTCGTTGTACTAATTGGTTTTAGCATACTATAAAAAAAGTCGCAAGGTCCATAGTAATGATTACCTCTCCCATCTATACTAAAGTTATCAGGTAATCTATATTCGTCAATTAGAGGTCTGGGTCTTCCACAACGTTGTATAAGGTCCTTGTCCTGATAAGATAAAACAATATAAGCACCTGTTGTAATTGGTTTTATTGTAAGAACATCTCGTTCGTCCCAAATACAATGTGATAAATCAACATTTGTTAAATTTGCCCCACTAAAATCTACACCAGTTATACGCGAACACATTAAATCGACATTCGTTAAATTTGAATTGTTAAACTTTGCTCTAGTTAAATCAGAATTCGTTAAATCAGCACCAGTTAAATTTTTATTAGATAAATCAATATCTCGTAAATTAGCACTACTTAAATCAATTCCACTTAAATCGTCAGCACTTAAATCTAATCCAGATATATCTCGTCGTTCCATAAAATTAATTAATTATAATATATACGGTTAATTATTATAATTAATAGTTACTACTATACCCAAAATGATTATTTCACTCACATAATTCACAATAACCCTTTATGGTAATAATTATTTATCGCTTGTAAGTGTAACGTTTTGTCTTTTTCTTAGTTTGTCTTCTACGTTTGTTATGTCTATATTTTTTTAATCGTCTCTTATTAATTGTTCGTTTTATTTTACGACCACCGAGAAATGTAATTATTTCAGAATTTAAATAATGTGGTGATAAAAGAGATGGAAATTCATTACCTTCATCGCAAGTAATATCTAATATTCCTATTTTATTCCATCTTTGTAAATTATTTAAGATATTCAATATTTCTTGTAATGTAATCTCTGCTTCTATTTCATCGGCATCCTCATCTGAAACACCCTCGAATGTTTTAGCGATGTCTATTAAATATCGTCTTTTTCGTGTTCCATCGGGTAATAAATCATATAAACTTTGAGAAGAATCATATAGAACAGATATGGCATATTCTAAACCATCTAATCTTTCTGCTTCATCTCTCGTTAATATAAAAGACTTATTTTTTATATAATGTCCGTGTCTAGTATTATACATTAAATTACTTGTTGAATTTAGAACACCATCACACCATCTAATGAATTCAGGGGATTTTTTCTTACTCGTTGTATGATAATGACGGGTTATAATTTCAGATAACACCAAGTCTTTTGTTGTATCACTTATACTCGTAAAAGTTTGTATAAAATTATGTGCCAATTCATCCTGAATTTTAGGATCTTGATATATGTTATTACCATATTCGTTTTGAAAAAACCCACGTTTTTCGTTTAGAGTATATATATCGTTTCCTGGAAGTGCCAATGTAGTTTTACATAATTCTATTCCATCCGGTATTCCTAAAAGTGATGGATATCGTTTTTTGGTAGAATGGTAACCGTGTGTTGTTATCAATAAGATTAACACATTATCATTAGATGGTGGCTCTATGGTAAAAGGTCCTGGAGTTAAATTCAATACTATTGTTTTTATTTTACCACGCAGAGAACTATTCACAACAACTTCTATAATATCCTGTGAGTTTCTTATAACATCCATTATTTCAAGACATACGCGATTAAGTTTAGGAATATATTCATTGGAACTTCTTACATCAACCAGACCATACTCATCCAATTTATGTCCTATCCTATCTAATTCACGTTTTATTTCAAGAGCTTTTTCATTAAAACTACTGTATTCGGGTCGGGTTTCAACGCGATTTATTATTCTATACATAACTTGTAGGTTATATAAACATACATCCCGAAGTTTATTATACTGAACGTTAATATCATCAGGAGGTCTATGATATTCACGGGGAGTTTCGCTTGTTTTGGGGCGACTCGACCGCCATACCGTAACCTCGTTATTACATAAATTATTTGACTCGTGTAATTTTGGATATTTACTAACCAAATACTCTTCTATATCAAAAGGTTGTGTTGTGGTCTCTCGTTCTCTACCTTCGGGAGTTTTTTCCTCATCTAGATCATCTAGATTGCGTTTCCGACCACGAGATGACATCCGATGTGTAATATATAATAACAATAATTTTTTTAAAAATATTTATTTTTCTTAGTTGATTTCTTATTATATCTCTTCTTGGATTTTTTAGAACCCATCTTCTTATGTTTTCTCGACCTTCTTGACTTTCTTGACTTTCTTGACTTTCTTCCACCATCCATAAAATCATCAAATGTAGATGAAGATATTAGTTCATTAATATAACGACGTATTTCCGAATCAATCGCACTATTATAACTACCCATTTGTTTTGCCTTATCTATTAAATCAGATACAATATACGTAATCATTATTTTTTTAGTGGATTGTTTAATAGCTTCTTGTAATTTTTCATTATTTGATTTATTTTGAAACCATTCAGAAGCTTCTTGTGCTACATCGAACTTTGGATTTAATAAATTATCCAATTTAATATATGTTTCATTATCACATCCCGTTTTACAAACAATTTCAACAACATATCCAACAGATAATACAAAACGCTCCTTTATTCCCTTGACACAACTTGTTTTATCACCCGAACCTGTATATGCTCTACAAGTTTCATCTAAGAATGATATAATATACTGTTCTTTAAAATTATCATCTTGTGAAAATGCGAAGCTAACGCTTTTACCTATTAATTCCAGTTCATCTTTTGTTAATCTCAGATCACCTCCAACCAATTTTCCAAATACCATATCAAAATCTTCTGATTTCGTACGATCTCCTGGAAATAATAGTTGAATATTTGCTTCAAAATTTACATATATAAAAATATATAATGTATCAATCGCATCGTATTCAGGGTTATCGGGTTGATCTATAATAGATAAGTATTCATCCTTTATTTTTAAAAATTTATCATATGAATTATGAACTTCATAAAATAGATCCATAAGATTTTGCTGTTCTGCGTCTTCCATCGAATTAATTAATTATAATATATGCGGATAATTATTATAATTATCTAATTATAATAATTTATGGCTACTACTATTCCCAAACGCGTTTTTATAGTTCCTTATAGAGATAGGAAAGAACAAATGTATTTTTTTCAAAAGTATAGTTCTCTTATCTTAGATGATATTCTAAAAGATAGTGAAATATACTTTAGTCACCAATACGATAATCGTCCATTTAATAGAGGTGGTATGAAAAATATAGGATTTTTAGCTGTAAAGTCAAAATATCCAAATGATTATCAAGACATAAATTTTATTTTTAATGACATAGATTGTCTTTCATATAAAAAATTATTTCCATATGAAACATCTCACGGAGTTGTAGCCCATTATTATGGATCTATCCATACTTTAGGTGGAATTGTAGTTATTAAAGGTTCGGATTTTGAAAGAATTAATGGATTCCCCAATTTTTGGTCTTGGTCTTCCGAAGATAATGTATTACAAGAACGATGTATTCAATATAACTTGTTTATTGATAGAACTAATTTTTATGAGATTGGGAGTCCAGAAGTTCTACAATTATTTGATGGTATGAAACGATTGTTATCTAAGAATGATTGTTCGAGACCTCGTAATACACATATAGAAGATGGATTATCAACTATATCGAAATTATATTTTACAATAGACAAAGGATCTAAGAACCAAAATGATATTGGGTTCTTAGAAGAAAAAGAAAACACATTTGTAGTGAATGTATATCGTTTCACTACATTAAATAATTACAAAAAAGATAATTACTCTCTTTATGACATACGAGAACCAGTAACGAAATTTATGAAACATTCTTACAACAATCATCTTACAACTGATCTAACAAATTTAGATTGGAAATCATTTGAAATGCCAAAAACTTCCCCTTTGACTGTATCGGCATTAACTCAAATACCTAATATACGTCCATCACAATTACGTTCAAATTCAGCTACATCTTTACATAATCCACCCCAGATAAAAAATAATAATAATAGGGCAACTCATATAATAGAACAAAGAATACAGGCACAGGCTAGATCAAAACAAATAAAATTTATAAAACCGAAAAGTAATCTTATTTTTAAATAACAAACAAATATACTTGGTCTTCTGTATCAGGCACACGATACCGAGAATTTGTGAAATATTTTACATAAGGGGGTATAATATGGAATGGTTCTAATTTAACCATAGAAACTTCGTCACAACATCCAAACATAATACTCTCAATATCTGTTCGTATTTTACCCGTACATATTGGAAAACAATTGTGTTCGGTATAACTACTTTTCATTTCTTTCAAGATATTTTTCATAATCATTGGAATATTAAATGTTTCATATCCTTCATTTGTTCTACCACCTCCTATATCTACAATAGGAAGATACCCTTGAATTGATAAAGCACCCATACGCGTTTTATACCACAATGTTCTATCCCATCCATTATCTATAAATGATCCTTCTGTTTTTGTTCTTGGAATAACAATTGTATTCTGGAACATATCAAGAGATTCACCGCCAAGAACGTGAAAATTAAATACAACTTCTCTATATTTATCTACAAATGGAGCAGGTGATTTCAAATCACTCTTTACAATATCTATACTTTTTTGGTCCGTAAACAACTCCATCAATGATGCCGATTTTTTTGTTTCATCTGGATACATATCTTGATATGTTTTATTTTTTTTATAAAATATATGTGCTATACAATTTGAAATAGTGATAGGTAATTTTGTAATATAATATAGTTCAGTTAATACATAAAATGGAATATATTTATCAAATAAAGTGTTTTTGGGAATTAAAATAATCGACCATTCATTCCCTTCAATAGAAATGGATACACATTCAAACATACATTCTATATCATCTATTAGTAAATCCATATCCGGATGATATTTCATAAATAATTCATAACATCCGTCTGAGAGTTGTTGGTGAGTAATATTTCTAGGCACAACAATTTGCGATGAAGATGAACCAAGAGAGCCATAAATAACTCCCAAGAATCCATATCTATTTATTATACCATTTTCTAACAATGCTTCATCAATGATTTGAATATGGTTATCATTTTCTATATAGGTTGCCAATTCACCCAAACCTTCCAATTCATTCGGAACAAATCCCATTTTACATTTCATATCTTCTTGAAATGACGCATTGGATTTAATTTCCTCGATAACGGTATTCGTGTAAGTATTCATCGTTCCTTGATTTGCTTCTTTAATTGTAATATTTATTACAATACATTTTCAAATCATTTTTTTTTATATTATAATTTGTTTTAACATAAATGTATCGTAATTTACAAGACGATTTTCTATGTTACTGTATGTAGAAAATTGTGTAACTGTTAAAGGCAATGGTATAATCCAATTATCCTTTTTTTGAAGAGATTTCCAATAAACATCTACGGCATAACGAGATGTCATCTTAGGATTTCTAAATAAATGATTTATACCCTCGTGAAAATTTTGTAATAATTTATCATAATAATGAGATTTTACTATATATCCTGTAGCACACATACCTTTAGTAACTCTCGCACAATATTTTACATTCATTATTTTTTCAACACTTATTACATTGGATGCTAACAAGATAACATCCCATTTTTTTATATTTTGAATAATTTTTCTTAGTTGTTTCTTCAATACATTAACATTTGTAAATTGAATGTCATCTTCGCAAATAAGAATATGATCGTAACCCTCTTCTTTGGCTTTACGTAAACAATGTATATGAGAAAGAAAACACCCAATGGCTCCATAATGATGTTTTTTAGCATCGATATGGTCCATATGTAAAGTGGGTATATCTAATAATTTAAAATTGGATATCAAATTTTCTTTTCTATCAACTCTTTCTCTTAGGTTAATATAAAATCCATATTTTAAATAGTCAAGAGGATCCGGGTCATCTTCTTGAGTATCTTCCAAATACAAGTAAATGGAAACTATACTCTTTATAGTTTTGTCGTATATATAATAAATAGTATCATAAATTTTATCAGGGTCGGGTGATTCTTCCAATGTAATAGACATTTATATATTGAATAAAATTTTAATTAAATGGATTTTTATAAAGCATTTAATGGAATGTTTCAGAAATGAAATTGATATTTTATTAGATAGAAATGCTGTAAAATTAGAAATAGAAGATTATATAAAAAATAGAACAAGTGATAAATGGGTTGATAAAAAATGTTTATTTATTCATTCCACATATGGAACAGGTAAAACAAGTTTCGTTACACAGACAATAAAATCAAATGATTATAATTTATTGTATTATAATTCATTGGATATTAATTCGAATAGTTTGATTGACATCAAAAGGGCAGCAACTGGATCAAATATAATTTCAAGTTTAACTAAGAAACAATTAGTATTGGTAATTGATGATATTTATTTTAAAACAAATGAATACAAAAATATAACAAATCTTTTATATAAATTATGTTGTAAAGTAAAAATTCCCAAAACGGTTACAAAAAAGAATACAAAAAATACAAAAAATAAAAAGGATTTTACAGATACGGTTATACGTATTCCTATTATATGTATAGGAAATTTCAACGAAAAGAAAAATAGAGATATGGAGAAAATATGTCACATATTACATTTACAGGCACCATCTGATAACGACATAAAAAAAATAATAAATTTAATTATGCCGAATATTTATGATGTGGAATATTGGGTAAATGTAATACAGGGAAATTTAAAAGTAATGACAACTATTTATGAATTATACAAAGACGGAATATTATTTGACAACACATTTAATCATTCTTTTACTTCCATAAATACATATCCCGAAAATATAAAAACAAACGTTCATACATTAATAACAGAACCTCTACCTTTTTCAAATCATTCACATTTTATTAATGATGGCGATAAATCATTAATTGGTTTGTTGTTTCACGAAAATGTAATAGATTATATTTCGGATGATAATACTTATTTATCTATATTGGATAATTTTTGTTTTGCCGATTTTATAGATCGAATATGTTTTAAAAAACAAATATGGCAATTAAATGAATTGAGCTTTTATATTAAAACCTTTAAAAATAACCAAATAATAATGGAAAATGAAACAAATATTGGAAACCAGCAAGTAATTGAAAACGGTAAAGAATTAAGATTTACAAAAATATTAACTAAATATTCGACTGAATATAATAATCGTATTTTTTTCTTGAATATTATGAATGAATTGAATGCCGATAAAAAAGATATATTATCTTGGTTGTATAAACATAATAGAATTCATACAAATCCAGATACATTATTGGAAAAATATCCTTTATCTAAATTAGAGTTAAATAGATTAATTAAATTTATTAATATTTCTATTCCTGATTCCACCGAAACTATAGAAGAAACAAATAATGAAATTATTGAGTTATATGAGTAAGTATATAATAATTTTTTATAGTGATATTATATAATAAATTATTTATGAGTAGTCGTATAATAGCTAAAAAATTAGCAAAACAAAAAAAACAACAAGAAATATTAGAGCAAGAAAGAATAGAGCAAGAAGAAGCTGCGGCAATAGCAGAGGATGAGCGTAGGAGAAAAAATGAAAAACGAATAGAAAGTCAAAAAAATATTATGAGTAGGTTAACTGAAGAAGGCGATCTCGTACAAGCATTAGCCATTTCAAGAGCAACAGATACGTTAAATAGTGAAACCAGTAAAGAGATAATTGACTTTTTACAAAATCACGAGGACATTAATGTTATTGAACAAAAAGATGCGTTGGATAGATTAGTGAGTCCGGTTGAATTAGTGAGTCCAGCTGCTTCTATGAGACCACCACGACCTGCTGTCGGTTCAGTTCCTACTCTTGGTTATAGCCCAGCTTTTACACAAACTTCAGAGGTTATTACACAAACTTCAGAGGATCTTACACAAACTTCAGAGGATCTACTAATTGAAGTAGATAATTCTCCGGAAAATCAGATGGTTGTAAAAGAGATATTGTCGGATACTATATCATCACAAATAATCCCCTTCCCATTACTTGGTCTTCTAGAAAAACTTGATGAAATGTACGATGAAAACAAGAAAATGAAGTTATATCGCGATGTGTATCTTGGGTTATATGGTAAACCCCCACTATCGTCTTTATCTGTAGAAGTTTTAAAAGCCAAAATAGACGAAAGATTTAATACTAGAATTGGATGGTTAAAACGTAGAATGAATAATTATGTAAATGAATATTTTAGCTTCGCAAATCCTATAATTGAGAATATTAAAACCGCATTGAGAAAATCTCAAGGCAATTTCTTTACTTCGTTCCAAGATATGGATTTTAATATCGCAACCTCCAGCAGAGAAATAGACCCTTCAAAAGTAACATTTTTTATAGGATATGTTACTCTTTTATGTATTATGTTATTTATAAATTTTATAGCACGTTTTATTAAAATTTTAAATGATGTAGATTCTACGTTTGGGTCAATTATTGAAATTATAACAGAAGATACAGATGTTTTGAAGGTAAGGAATGAATATAGGAGACACGCGTGTATTCAAAGTCTCGGATTAATCGAGTATACATTTAGATGTATTAACATAAATACCATATTAAGACTTTTATTCTCACAACTTGGTATTTTAGGCACAATAACAATAATGATAATTTTTATAGCTGTATTCAGAAACCAATCTTCACTTTTTAATTGGTTTTATGTAATATTTTTTAAAGTATTACTCTTAATTGTTGAGAATACTCCTGCCAATGATGTAACATCAAAAGCAGGAAAAGGAGCTGCTATTATATTTATTAATAGTCAAATTAATGGGGCGACTGGTGCGGTAGAAAGCGTTGGTGAACTTACTTATAACTCTTTACCTTCATCAGCTCAACAAATTGTTGATTTAACCGTAGAGACTACAGATATGATAACCTCTGGAGCAAGTGATTTTTACTCAAATGTTACGATAGCATTTCCTTTAGCATGCGCAAATATATCTAATCAAATAGTTAACGCAAACCTTTCTTCAATCAAAGAGGGTGTTACAACGGCAGTAGAAGAAACTATTACAGAAGCAGCTAGATATACAAGTGATGTTGCCTTAGGTCGTATAACAGGTATTAATAATGCCGCGGTTGATTTTTCTACAATAATAATGGAAGACGTAATGATTGGAACGTTTGCTTTTGCTCGTGCGGTAAATCAAATTTCTATATTTGGGGCATCTTTAATTGTAAATAAAGATGATGATAATGTTACTGATTCTCCTAGTATTAATGATACTGATTCTCCTAGTATTAAAGTTATCGAATCTCTTAGAGAAGAAGTTACACACTTTAATGACGATAAATTATTTATTAGTAAAGTAGATCAACAACTCGCAATGATTATGGAGGCAACCAAAGAGGCAAATGAATTATTACATTCACCATTTACACCAGACGTAGAAAAAGAAGAAATTCATATGAAGTTCATAAAAAAAATGGTTGATACCATTCAATTACCTACTATTAGAAATCAATTAAATGTTAATCCACATTCTGTAGAAAATATATCAGACCTTCTCCAGAGGGTTACTAATAGTAATAATAACAATACCGAAATATCTCAAGTAATCGATACAAATGCTATTATTTCCGAGTTAAAACCAATGGGAACTACACCAGTGTTCAATGAAACTGATATAGCAATTATTCCACAGGAAAGTAAAAACAAAACGCAATTATATAAATTATTTAGCGAACGTAATTCAAGTGCTATGGTAAACATAACGCAGTCATCAAGCGATCTTAATAAACTAGGATTGACAACAATACCAATTCATTCACCTTCTACAAACACAGTAGTGTCTACAATTAATACCGCAGGAGGTCTTATATTAAAATGTGTAATACCAGAAGAAGACATTGGTATTATAATACAAGATGTAGAATATCTAGGTAATGCTATAAATTCTATTTATAAGGCGGTGGATCTTGGAAGAAGACAGGTAGTATTATCCGTATATGATACAACAAAGGACTATACTCCTGATAACCTAGATAAATTAAGGTTAGGATTACGCAAAAAAGCCGAAGATATTAAAAGTGCTAGTGCTGTCCAGATTAAGAATACTTTAGATTCATATGAAAATATAATAAAAATAGGGGTTGTTGTAGCTGGAGGTGCGGCCTTATTTTATGTGGCACCAGTAGCATTAGGATTAACAGCAACTCTTTACCCTTCATTATATACATCAAGTGTAACTGGATTACAATTGGTTGGTTCTGTTGGGTATCGTGGTATTGAAGCAGTTGGTTCAACAAGCTATCTTGGTTTTAATTATCTGTTTTTTCCAACAGCTAGATTTGGAGTGTATATGTTAAGTAAATGGTTTGATTTCCTTTCTAAGAAAACTATAGGTGATATAGGTGTTCAACGAATAGTTTTTGGAGATACTGGGATGTATCTATCATTCGTAAGTAGTATCGAACCCATAATAGATACAGTTACACCATATTATGATGTAGCCGCTCCAATTGTTCAGGAAAATGCCTTGGCCTTTAGTTCTAAAATGTCAATCATGGGTGATGAATTGGGAGTTTCTATACTTTTAAATCCAAATTATGTTGCCGCTTATGCTACAGTAATGCTTGCTTCAAGTGCGTCAGCGATTGTTGGGGCTGCCATATATTCTGACTTAAACAATATACTAAATGAACCCAATATTGGTAGATTGAGAGGGAGTTACCAAAATATTCTAAAACAGCATTCTAATCTCAATGTGTTGCGAAGCGCAAGGTCGAGTGATTATATAGATTTAAATACCCCACAACCTTCTAGGGAAGGTTCCCTAGAAGGTTCTCCGCGAGAATTTGATGAAGAATTTGATAATAAACATTTGATGAATAGGTTTGAGTTATTAGACCCCAGTGAGCAAGATATCGTGATGAAACAATATGAAGAATTTAAACAAAAGAGGTATAGTGAATTATCTCCTGAACAAAAAAAATTGGAGGATGATGTTAGGGCCAATTCTGAAGAAATTCTCTTTAACTTACCATCAAAGGATAGAGCGGAAGATGAAGAATTTGCCAGAATGGCAAAAAGAGAGGGTTTAAGAATATTTACAGATAAAATATACTTGCCAGAAAAGAAAAGGAAACTAGCTGAAGCTGAAGCTGAAAAGAAACGTGCTGATGAGGAAGGTTACCTAGCTGTATTATCTGGTTTTTTTAAAGGTGGAGCTTCTAAGAACACTCGAAAAAAGAGGGTAAAAAAATCAACCCGAAAATATAATAAGAAATCTGGTAAAAAAGGTAAGTCAAATAAAAAGAAGAGATCCAATAAAAAACATAGACATTCAAGACGTTAAAATAATTATGGAATAAATATAAAATATAATACCAGTCAATTAAAAGATTGATATTATACAAAAATTATGTGATTTTACGAGGCTTGATATTTTTGGATACAATATAAATAGAATTTTCGGTCATAACAATAAATTCATCGCCAGACTTTAAAATCTTAGAAATACACGATGTATAAGCATCAGATGATTTCACTAATATCTTTTCTTTAGATGCCTCCCGAACACCAATACAACAAGCATTTGTCAATGAATCAGTCCAATAATCCAAAAGAATTGGTTTATCTTCTGTGATTGCTAATGTCATAGCATTTCGTATAGTAACCTCGCTTGGCAATGTATGAGATATGGTAGTTTCACCAGATGACATTCTTTAAATAAAATTATATATCTTGTTATAGTATCTCTTTATATTGATTATTAAGGTTTATCCACATAATTGTATCAAGTCTGATATAGTTGAAAAAATAATGATATTATTAATAAATCGGCAATACATAAATGATAACAATTTGTTGAAATTAGGCGGATAAACTTTACTTATTATCAACTAATATAACTCTTTTTCTAGACTTTTTTACCTTTACTGGTTTAATTGTTGATTCATCAATATTTGATAAAGAAATATTATGATATTCGTCGTGTAATATTTGTTTAATTCTTTCATAAATATTTTGTATTACATCTTCTTCGCACATACCGACTATTAAAATAGTTCCTGTTCTAAATATCATAAAAGACATTACAACAATATTATTATTATCATTTTCGTGTTGTCTCAACAATTCCTCTTCACCCTTTGTGACTACTGTTTTTTTACGTTTTACTTTCTTAGTTGGTTGTGCGGCACGCAAATGACTTTTACAAGAATATGTTGGTTTATCTGTGTTATGACTATATAAAATAGATGTATTTGTATAATCATAATAAAACTTACATTGAATACCTGGATACGAACACGGATCGTATATACATTGAATATTATATTTACAAAGTAATATTCGATACAATTCTTCTTGGTTGATATAAAATCCACAATTAAAATTTGAATTTATTAAAACTGTATCGCTATGCTTATCATATTCCAGTTGTGTCGCAATAAATGGTTGAAATAATGTTTTTACAAATTCTAGCAATTCATAAAAGATAGCATCATTTCTTACTCCTGGTAGTTTCATTTTCCCTGTATTGAATATTTTTACGTGAAACTCTCTAAAAACACCTTCTATTTTCAATCTTACTATTAATACAAAACAATTGTAGAATGCTGACTTCTTCTTAGAACGATATGATAATACATCCTTTTTAGAAATACCAACACTTATCTTTCGTATATCCTTAAATTTAATACGACCCATTTCATTATTAATTTTTGTTATAATTTGTTGTTCGCTATACAATTCTTTTGTTAACAACTCTTCCACTTTTTCAACCTCTTCTGGATTATCAAAAATATATTTCATCTGTTTTTTTACAACTCCATTATCACGAGTATTATAAGGTATTATATTTATTTTCCAAAAGATATCTTTCAAATCTATCTCGGAATTCAAATAAGCAATTTTTGATTTTGTAGATATATATAAATCACTTGAAATAGGAATAGAATTTTCATCACATACAGGTTTTATAATTGTATTATCGGGTATATTATGATTAATACCATCACTCAAAAACTGTTCCCATTCGAGGTCAATATTATCGTCGTCCATTTTATTATGGGTTGGTATTTAAACTTAAAGACCTGTGCTGGTTTTATATCATTTTATTATTTTAATACATATTGAATGATAGATGAAAAATAGTATTCGGTAAATACTACACTATAATGTTCGTTGGATGACGCAATAATTTTTTCCATCATTTTTAAAAATGGGGATGTTATCATAATATTTTCACTTTTTATAACTAACAAAAACATAAAGTATTGTTTCCATAAGGTTTGATTATCCTTGTTATATTTTATAGTAATTTCGTTAAATCTATTAGCACATATCTTAATCTTCTTTTGTATCATATTTGTAAATATGATTTCAAATTCAACTCTTTCATCAAGTATTGTAGAATTTTCTTCTTCATTTGCCTGCCCGGTTAGTTGCATGTAATTTAACATAGAACGTATATCAGATACATATTTTTCTTGAATTAATCGTAAATTTTCTTGAGTTAATCCTAAATTTTCATTTACATTCACATCATTCAAAAAAGATATTATATGTGGTGGTGGTAAATTATTATACCTTAACAATACAAACTCAGTTTTCAATGTATCTTCTATTTTGTATATATAATTACACATAAGACAATAACGAATATTGGGTAAATATTGTTGAATTAAAAATTTCAATGCGTTTTGAGCTGGCTTTGTCATATAATCAACTTCATCTAAGATAATAAACTTCATAGCATTTTTACTAAAAAGATTATTGGATGAAATAAATGTTTGTATTTGACAACGAATAATATCGACACCTCTATCATCCGATGAATTTAAATGAATAATACTATCTGTCATAGTTTCGTTTTTTAATTCCTTGTATGTTTTTATTAAATTAATAATTGTGGTTGTTTTACCTGTTCCAGGAGGCCCATAAAGTAATAAATTGGGGAAATGATTCGTTTCTATAATATTATTCATTATATCTTTTGTTTCGCTATCCAATACAATATCGTACAAGTTCAGAGGGCGATATTTTTCTACAAATGGTATATTCATTGTATTTGTCTTAATTAACATATAAAATTTATTTAAATAATCCAAATTTATTATTCCATAAGATGGAACTAATTACACCTGTTATAAAAAAACAGAGAGTTTCTAGGGTTAAAAAAAGTCAAGTGGCTAATATCAAAGACCAAAATACACCCATTTTACCAAACGAACCACTCTGTCTACCAACTGAACCAACAATCCCATCTTCTCCCAATACACCCCAAGTCGAAGAACCAAAAGTATTAAAAAGACGTGGAAGAAAACCAAAAGGAGGTAAAATTGTTCCAACACAATTACCTATTAATTCTGTTACAGTTGATAAACCTAATATATTAATTCATTTGAAATGTTCTCTACAGGATTTACATTTACTTGAAAAAAATACAATTGGCACTTATCAATTTACACCCAATAACATTTCAACTGAATTTTTAAAATTGGAACAAAATACTCCAGATAATCAGTTTAACGATAATTATTTTTTACTTGAACCTCAAACTGACAATTATACTGTTCAGACCGAACAACAATTTACATTTACAAATTCTACTCCATTAACATATTCCACAAACATACCTCCTCAATCTTTGAATATATCAACCCCTTCTGTTTGTTCTAATCCACAAACTTGTAAATGTGAGACAACAGCTCAACTAGCTAAGAAATTATTATGTAAAAAAATTAACGATCTAAGTGTAAATCTTCATAAAAATAACATAGATAAAAAGTCTGCGTGTTTTTGGTGTACGTATGATTTTGATACACCTGTTATCTACATCCCAAAATATAATATATTGGATCAATATTATGTATATGGGTGTTTTTGTGCCCCTGAATGTGCCTTTGCCTATCTTATGAATGAAAACATTGACACAGCAACAAAATTTGAAAGATATCAATTGTTAAATTATATTTACAAATCGTTATATAATTATACAAATAATATCAAACCAGCACCTAATCCGTATTATATGTTAGACAAATTTTACGGAAATTTATCAATACAAGAATATCGATCTCTTTTTCAAACAGATAGATTATTTCTTATTGTTGATAAACCTTTAACAAAAATGATGCCAGAATTAGTCGAGGATAACGATGAATTTATTTTAAATAAAAAATTAATTCCTTCGGGAAATTATCAAATTAAACGGGGTTCAACAAAAAAGAATGAAAATAAAAAAGATATACTAACAGAACATTTTCATTTATAGATTTCCCGTCATTCTTGAAATAACTTCATCCATATTTTCATTCATTTTGCTTCTTATATGTTTATATATTGATTGATTAAGTGAAGACGGTTTCTTTTGTTCTGGTTCGACAACAGGTTTATCCTTTTTCAAATATTCAAGAACAATTTTTATATAATCGCCATTATTATTTTCCAATAATTCTTTCGCCTCTTCTATCGTGTAAGATGTTTGAGAAACAATAATATTTTGTTTTACTTCTATATCCAATTCCAGGTCGGTTGTTTTATTTGCCATACTTTATTTATAATTTGATTTTATAAATGATAATTTATACACATATATTATGGTTATCTCTCAACAATCTATTATATTTTTTATTGTAATGATTTTGTATATATTGTTTACAAGTTCATCATACGTGAATGAATCGTTCCTATACAAAGTTGTAACAATATCTATTATTACTTCTTGTATTCAATATTTATCTATGGTTAATTTACCATTTATTTCGTGGTTGATTGTATTTATTCCTATAATTTATATACTATCCATTTTTATTCTCCAATATTTAATTACCGTATAAAGATTTTTTCTTAGAAAAAGTATATAATGTTTTATAAGTATATACTTTTTTTTATTCACAAGATACTTAGCTTATATAATAAATTATGTTTGTTTATATTCAAACTATATTTTTCACCCTTCTTTTACAGAACGTATAAGGGTGATATTATTGATTGTGAATACATAAAATATGATCACGTTGTTTCAAAAGATACATCGGCAATGATATTATACCAAGAATCAGAACAACTTATAGTAACATATGAATGTGATAAATTATATAATTGTTATAATCGTATTATTTATAAACCAGACAATTATTTATTAACACCTAATCATCCCTATACAAATTATGTATTTATGAATATATCGTTATCCATTGAAGATTATCAACTTACATTGTATCTAAGAACTCCTCAGTATAATTTTTATATGTGTAATAACGTCATTAATTCAAATTTTATTTTATTTTATTTACAAAGTATACTTCGCATAGTTCCACAAAAACAATATCTATATAATCCATTTCATATAGATAATTTATCATATAAATTAATTATATTAGATCACACTTTTAAAGAACACACATTGACTCAAAATGACGCAATAATCCTTCATAAAAATACATTTACTGTTACTCATAAAAATAATAAAAAAGAATAAACTTAAATAATTTTGTTTAGTTTTAATATTATGGCATCGTTGGTTAAGACATCAAGTATCCAGTCTATGAAAAATAGAGAAGATTCTTCCTTAATTATCCATTTTTTATCGTCATCGAATAATACAAATATTACCAAATTATCGTCTAAATCCGATAGAAGGGGTAAAATGAAAATATGCGATGATGTGAATGATGGAGAAAACGCCGGCCATATTTTGAATAGAAAATGGATTTTGTGGTCTCACCTTCCACAAAATCCAGATTGGACGATAAGAAGTTATAATCAAATTTGTAGTCTAAATACATTAGAAGATGTTGTAACCATTTTAAATATTATTCCGGATGCTTTGCTTACAAGCTGTATGCTTTTCTTTATGCGTGAAGGGGTTGCTCCAATGTGGGAAGATCCAAAAAATAAAGATGGTGGATGTTTTAAATATCGAATTATCAATAAACACGTCCCACAAACATTAAAGCATATGATATATACCTTGGTGGGAGAAACATTAAGCACAAATAAACTTTTTTTACAAAATGTTACAGGAATTACCATTTCACCTAAGAAAAAGTTTTGTATTTTAAAAGTATGGACTTCTAATTGTGATTTTCAAAATTCCGATATAATTAATATTGATAATAATATATTAAATACAAACAAAGCCATTTTTGAAATTCACGATGTATCTTTAAATAAGGAATTAAATATTAATAAGGAAGTGTTATAATATATGACAAAGTTATCTATAAGAGAATACTTTACTCAGGTTAAAGAAAAAGAGGATCAGTTGATACAATGTGAAGACTTAACGAAAAGGTTACCAATTTATATTGAATTCATTCAATATAAATTAAATCATTCATATATTTTACAAGAATTACCTTATTATTATATTCGCAGTATATACGATTGGATTAATTCTTCTATTATATATGTTGAATATTGTTTATCTATTGTAGATTCACGCGCCTGTTTAAGATTGTTAGTTATAAAACAAGAAATTATTGAATTAATTAGTAAAATTATAGAAATAACAAGTGGTGATTATGATAATTTATGTAAGTTGTATCAATTATTAATAAAATCAAATGAAATTTTAGAAAATTTACATCCTTCTTTAATTACAACCCCAAGTTCAAGAAATAATATTCATTTGTTTGCTTTAACCATTGTATCGAATGGAGAAGAAATTCTACCACTAGGGCAATTATATTTATAATATTTGTTCCAATGAATCAATCACACTCATCTCTAATTTTTCCGGAAATACAACATCAAATGTTATTACCATATCTCCTGTATGTTCTCCACGAACCATACCCATTCCAGGTATTTTCTTGCTGAAATTATGAGATATGATATTTCCTTTTGTATTATTAATATTATATGTATTACCATTCAAATGTCTCAAAGCAAATTGAAATCCAGTTAATGCTTCTTTCAGTGTAATTTTCTTAGTTACTTTCAAATCCAATCCACATCTTTCATATTCCATATTATTTTCTATCTTGACAATTATCTTGACATCTCCTTTTGAATTTTGAGTAATATGACCTTTTCCTTCTAAAACAATCATTTCATCATTATCGATTCCTTTTTCAACAGTGACATAAATAGTTTCAATTTCATTTAATTGAATACCATTTTCAACAACAACTCTTTCTATTTCAATTGGAATACTCCCACCCGTATAAGAAAGATGTAATGGAATTGTTAATTTTTTTACTATAGGTTGTGGTCTCATATGAAATGTTTTGATATGAATTCCTGGACCCATACCACCAAGCCCTCCCATACCTCCCATACCTCCCATACCCCCCATACCACCAAGTCCCATCCCCGGGAACATCCCATTCATAAACAATTGTGAAATAAGATCTTCTGGGTTGATATTCATATCTTCTCTAAACATTCCCCCGTGTCCGTCAAATGGATTTCCACGAAATATATGTGACATACCATTTTTCTGAAATTCTAAAGAATTATTATACTCATTCCTTTTAGATGGGTCACTTAAAGTATCATATGCTTCCTTTATTTTTGTAAACATTGCGGTTTTAACTGTATCCCCTTGAGTTTTATCAGGATGATATAATAAACTTAGTTTCCTATACATTTTTTTAATTTCATCTTGAGAAGCGTTTTTTTCTACACCTAATATTTCATAACAAGTTTTTGGCTGTTCGTTTTCCATTTTATATTTTACAAAAATCTTATAAAATTATAAATTAAACATATGAATTCATAAATATTTAATTATGAATATATTGTTGAATAAATATCGCCCGGTTTTCTTAGATGACTTTGAAAATGCGAAATCGAATACATTTTTATTTATTAAACATCTCATTCAACAGGATAAATTAAATATAATTATCATTGGAAAAGAATCATCTGGAAAATCTACTCTCATTAATAGCATCGTAAGAGATTATTATAAATATAATTCAGAACATTACGACGAACACAGTGTTCTAAGAATAAATATATTGAATGAAAATGGTATAAATTATTATAAAACAGATGTGAAAACATTTTGTCAGTCGAATATTAATCAAAAAAAGATTGTTGTATTAGATGATTTGTGTAGTATATCCGAAGAGGGACAATTATATTTCAAATATCTTATAGAAAAATATAAAAATATACAATTTATTGCCTCTACAACACATTTACATAAAATTACAAAACCTATATTATCATATTTTATACCTATTACAATACCTATTCTTACAAAAAGTAATGTTACTCATATTATTCAAAATATTTTTGAAAAGGAAGAATTATATATTGCTGAAACCGAATTTTTACCAATCACACAATTTCTTATTGATACAACAAACTCAAACATAAAAATGATTATTAATATTATTGAAAAAATAAAATTATCAAATCTAGATGCGATTACACTAGAAAAAATAAAAATTCTATCTAATAATATTAGCTATATTTCATTGGCGGATTTTACAGATTGTATTATTAATCATAAACTAAAAGAAGCAATTCAAATCATATTTCATCTTTATAATCTCGGATTTTCAGTAGTAGATATTTTATATGAATATTTTCAATTCATAAAAAATCAAAATATACATATTCAGGATAAACAAAAATATATTATTATTTCCATAATAACAAAATATATTACCCTTTTTTATGAAACACCCGAAACAAATATCGAATTATCCTTTTTTACAAATGAATTAATTAATGCCTTGGAAAGATACGATTTGGCATCAACCCATATATAGTTTCACCTAAATTTCCTATTCCATCTAATTCCCATAATTTCACATACTTGTGTTTTGTATCCCATATTTTTTGTTTATTTTGATAATTATCTTCCCTAACTTCATTCTTAATATCCAATGATTTAGAAGAAGCTTCCGTACAAGATAATAACATATATTTACTTAGTATACTAGTTCCTTCGCATACTTGCCTCATACTCATTCTGGGAAAATATTCATATTTTGTTCTATTTAATAAATCATACATATCGATATATACACCGTGACAAGTATTTGTTAATTCTATATAATCACTTGACATCAACGTATCAATAATTATAGCATTACCTGTCAATGTTTTTGCTCCAATAAAACCACTATCAAACATATACACTTTATGCTTTTGAATTTCTTCCATTAAATAATTATTCATATTACCTAAGAATTTCATCTGATCTGTATAATCCTTACTAATTTCATATTCTATATAATGTATCATCTTCTTCATTGTTTCACTATTTTTCACAGCACCTAAGAACTTTACATTCGGTTTAAATGTATTTTCATCCTTCGAGACATCACGATTTACTGTTTCTATCGTAAATACTTCCGTTTTTCTTGTGCCTCTATCCCATATATAATACAAATCCTTCATACATAAAAAGGAAATAGGGATATTTAAACCACCATATTTATATAATAATTGACATATACCCAACTGTCTCATATATTGTTTCATAGGGTCAGATAATAACTTCATATCAACTTTCCATCCAGAAAGTAATCGAGTAAAACTCATATCATCAATAATACAAACGTGAAATGATTCATCGCATTTCATTATCATACTCTTTAAAGTTATATACAAATAAGGTTGATTTAAATTAAATGATGATCTTGAACCAAAAGAAGACCAATTTCTTGAATTGTATTCATACGGCACGTGTATCCACAATATAGGTCTTCTTTCTTTTTCTAAAGTTTCAACTGTATTTTTGTAATAATATTCACTAATCATTTCTAAATCATCGGGTAATCTACTCATAGGAATACTATTTTTATTTACTTGTTCTTGATATTTCATATATAATATGAGAATTCCTATCACGATTAATGATAGATATATATAATAAAAAGTGTCGTTAGCCATTATTGATATATTACAATAATAAAAAAGAGATTATTTTAGTGTCATTAATTTACTCCAAAATAATGAACTCTTTTTTTCAACCTCTTCCGATTCTTTTGCTAATCGATATGCTAACTTACTTCCAATCGTTTCATCGTTCTTAGATTGTTCGTATAAATACTCTTCTCCTTTCTGGTTTTGAAGTGATTGAGCTATTTGACTATCACTATATTTTTTATAACTATCCACAGTTTTACGATAATCATAATCTATATAATCTGATTCACTTACAGGTATAACGGGTATAGCGTGTGCCGTATATAAATCTTGATAAGAAAGTGATGAAAATGGCTCTGAACTAAATTCATTGGGTTTTTCACTATTTAATTCACTATATCCGCTCGCACAAGAAGGTAATATATGAACTCCATCATAAACAATTAATTCTTTTACTCGATTTTTATGTAATTCTATATTATTCATTTTATTTATATCCGATATTTCTGTAGTATCTTCATCAGATTTCAACCACTCATCATATCCATTTTCATTCTCTTGTTTTATTTTACATTTTTCAAATTCACCATTAAACCAACTATTAAATTCTTTTACATTCATTTTTTCCAATTTGTTTGTTAAAATAGTCTGTTTATCCACTATACTATCCTTCATATCCCCATCCATTATCGTTTTTTTATCATCTACACTCCACAAACCATCATATCCCTTGTTTTCAGATTTATTCTTGAATTCCCATATATGAAAAATTAATTTATATGCTTTTGAATAAAATAAAAAATATTCACTAGGTAATCCACTTTTATCAGGATGTAATCTCAATACTATTTTCTTGGCATTTTTCAAATCATATTCATTAAAGTCTTCCCGTAATTCAAATAATCTAAGAAGGTCTTCAAAAGAATAATTTTCAATATCTAAATCAGCCATATACTAGTTTATTATACTAAAGTAAAATTTTCTTTTTGTTTATGCTGAAACGTATTTGTATATTTTAAAGCAACCTTACCACAAGCTTTAAAAAATTTATCCAAATCTTCAGGTGATCCCCCCGATACACTAAAATCAGGAATATATGACTTGTTAACACTTGTATAACACATTAAAGTTGGAACACCATATATCATCTTCCTACTTTTTAAAAAGCTATATACATCCATATTTTCATCAATATCCAAATCAACACAAGTTACACAGGGCGGAGAACTAGCAAAAAAGCAATCCACTATTGGTTTTATTTTTTTACACGGCTTACACCAAGTAGCACCAAATTTTATTACTATCATACCAGTATTTCCAGCCAAAAAGGTTAAAAACTCCTGTCGATTTCCAAATCCACTCACTATTGTTTTACTCACTACTTCATTGTTATTATTAACAGCATTGTTTCCATCAACTTCATTCAATACAAATCCATTATCCATTACAGTCGAATTTATCATTTTGTTATTAAAAAACATTTTAATTTATTTTTTTTAACTTACCTAAATATATTATTAATGAATACAAAGGCCCAACCTAATTCTATTCCACAAGCAATTCCAATATTACCAACAACATCTATAATATCAAACACAACAGCTTTATCATCAGCACGCGGAGCAGTTGATATTATATGTAAATACAATGGATTTTTTTTAAGTTTCGCATTAGCCGTCGGTGCGATGAGTGTCGGATATCAACCAATTGCCGGTATCATTTTCTTGGCATCTCTCGTGGTTTTATTATCACTTTCCTTACTTACTATGTCCTCAAATTTTAAACTAGACGATTATAATACTGGACTTACAAGTTATACATTTTTATATATACTGTTTTCTAGTATATATACAAATGGGGTAACATCAAAGGCATTCGGTTTCACATCTGTTATATTATCCACCATATCGACTATCATTAATATAGTGTATATATCAACTACTTATCCAAATAATCTACAAAGATATTTCATTATCTACTTAGTATATGGAATTATAGGAATTTCAACTAGTTGGTTTGTATGTAATATAAATCCAAATTTTTCGTTATTAAATACAACACAAATATCCACAGACGACTCTAGATGTAGTTCTTCCCCCTCATCTACATTCAAATGCTCTTTTATTTCCAATGAAGATGGAACAGAAATTAATTTAGAAGATATTATGAGTTAATTCGATTTCTGTTTCTTTTTTACTATACTCTCTTTTTCTACAGTCTCTCTGTTATCAAAAATAAAAGTAAGCAATTCATTTACTTCCACATCCGTATTTTGTAAATATTGTTGAAGTAATATATCCAATGATTTTTTGTTTACCGGTTTCTTAGATACACTTTTTTTATATAAAATACTCTCATCCCCATTTAAATTAATTTGTTCTATTTGTGATTGTTTCATACAATCCAACAATTTTTTACTCAACTCTTTTTTCTCTCCATTCAATACCCTAATTCTTTTTTGATGCTGAGAAATCTCATTATCCATATGAACCCATTCTTTCACTAAATCAGGTAATGATGATGTTGATTCTTCCATTTCGCAATTTATTTATAAATTTATAGTATTTCCTTTATGTCTTTTACAAATTCCACCTATTTCACATTGTTGTTTACATTCAGTTCCTTTACGAACTCCCGATTTTAATATTACTTTACAAAGCATATTATTTTGTAAAAGAAATTGCTGTTTCATTTCATCCTTGTGTTTTTTAATTAATTTTTTGTCAGATGAATGATTCAAACAAAAGGGTAACAAATAACCACTATAACAATACTTATGACAATCTTCCACAGAACATTTATAAATATCATAAAGGGGTATATTTATTTCTTGGATTACATCATCTTTTACAAGTGAATTTAATCCATATATTTTCACATCATATTCTTCCTTTAAAAAGGGAAGAATACGATTATTTATACGACGACAATACGGACACTCGATCTTATTTACATTTAATGGGATTCCCCGTAAACATTTCACCTCGTGTGATAAATACATTCTTGTATACATATCTTTCAAAAGTGGTAAATAATTAAATTTATGACTACAATCTAATACAATATGCGTATCTGTTAATTTATTCTTAGATATCATACACAATTCATCATCTTTTTCATATTCATTTTCTGTATCGGATAATAATTTATAAAAATCCATATTATTTTCTGCTACATACATAATTATAGCAATTTATTTTATTTTATAATGTTTTTATACATTATTAAAAATGACAAAAAAATGGGGTCCAAGCGTTTGGAAATTTTTTCATTCTTTAGTTCATTCTGTAAAGGAAGAAAGCTTTCCTATCATCGGAAGACAACTTCTCAATTATATAGTCCAGATATCTTCAATGTTACCGTGCCCCGATTGTAGCACTCACGCTAAAATGTTTTTTAATAAAATAAATCTGAATATTTTTTCTACTAAGAACCGAGCCATAGATCTTCTTTATGTTTTTCATAATGCTGTAAACAAAAATACAAAAAAACAACAATTTCCTAGGAATTTGTTATACATTTATGACAGCATAAATGTATTTGCGAGTTATAATTCGTTTGTTGTTTCCTATACATCAAACATACCCTCAAAATTAACTACAGAAACATTCGCACGTAAAACCTTATTGAAATCATTACACGAATGGTTATCCGCATCGCGTTCTCATTTTACAATTCCTCCATTACCACAAAAACCTCAATAATACCTATATTCATTTAAAAATGATTAATTTATCGTTAAATATATAGATATTAATATAGCAATAATGGAAGAATTGGTTATAGAAGTTTCAAATGATTTCAAGAGAATAATATCTACAAGTGAAATAAAAGAAAAATATCGCGGACTATATTGGGGTGGAAATGGTATTGGAGACCGATGGGCGAATAAAAAATTTAATTACTCTGTTATATACTCTAAGAAAACTCGATTGTATAGCGAAAATAGTGAAGACGTAATCCCAAAAGAGTTGTTGGATGAATTTCTAGTAAATAACAATGGTTCTGGTATAATTGGTGTATTCGTACATTCAAAAAGATTAAATACTCAAAAAAGACCCATTGATAAACAAATCCATAAAGAAATTACAAGTAAGTCTTGTGTTGTATGTGGAACAAATGAAACAATTTGCGACCATAAAAATGATTTATACAATGATGAACGTGTGTTAAATACAAAAACTCAAACAATCGATGATTTTCAACCATTATGTAATCACTGTAATCTACAAAAGAGACAAATTTGTAGATTAGAACAAGAAATTGGAAAAGTGTATTCAGCAAAAAATATTCAACGTTATAAATTTTATGACTTTGAATTTCCTTGGGAGAAAAGGAACTACAATAAATTAGACATTCATTGTAAAACAGATACATTTTGGTATGATCCTGTAAAATTCGATACGAATATATATTACTATGCCAGATATGTTATTCCAATTATCACCGAATTAAAACGAAATACTATATTATCTCAAGAACTTTAGTATAATATTCAGGTGATATTTCACACCCTCTAAATCCTCTCCTTGTATTTTTACAAGCTATTGCTGTTGTGCCCCCTCCTAAAAATGTATCCATTACCATATCATCTTCATTGGAATGTTTTCTAATTAAATCTTCAAATAATGCTAAATTTTTTTGGGTGGGATGGAACCTATTTTTACCCCCTTGAAGAGGATACATATATATACCATTATCATATTTACCATTAAATGTAGGTTTTGTCCCTTTTACTCCTAACAGAGCAATCTCGCGACAATTTGTTAAATAATTCACACCAGAATTTAATGGTTGTGGATTTGTTTTTATCCATTCAATAAATCGTATTTGTTTGAACTTATTTTTTTCCATAAGCTCTTTTAAAAGAGAAATTTTCCATAAATCAAAGAATATAATAAGAGTTCCACCATTTCGCAATTTTTTATAATATTCTTTTATAAAATTATCCAATAATTCCATAGTAAAATTACTATCCCATCCACCATAATCAGTTTTAACACAATATTTCTTACCATAAATTGTTCCATATTTCATATAATTATTTTTTTTACCATCATCTTCAATTTTATTCTCAACTTTATATTTATCCCAATCTTCTTCTGTTTTAACAAACTCTATATTATTTTCTTCATTATGCTTGACAGTGTTATAATGAAGGTTCATTCCCGTTTCTTTTGAAATTATGTACGGTGGATCGGTTAATATCAAATCAATTGTTCCATCCGATATAGTTGACAAATATTGAAGTCCATCTATATTTTGTATTTCGATATCACTCCCTTTTTTCTCTATAGCTTCTACCACCTCTGGTTCAATAGTTATTTCTTCAGTTATTTCAGGAATAACTTGTTGGATCATTTCAATCAACTGTTTTTTATTTTTACCACTACATTTCATAATCTTACGATTTTTACATTCAAATAATAACTCTTTCCTAGTCATTTTATTAAAATCCATCTTTCTTAATATAATTACCCAGTATCTTTTGAAATCATTTTATTAATATTATCCGCATTATTGATCGGTATATGTATATTTTTCCATATTTTTATTGTATTATCTGGTAATGTATTCACATATATTATTATACAAGCAAAAAATGCGTGAATCGGTAATAGTGGTATCGATAATTGTCCGATAAGATAAAGAATATACATAAATATCCAAGAAAATGTTAGTGATAAATTAATAAGAACATTGTTATTGCTAGACATTATTACTTTATTAAAAAGAAATAAAATCTACCACTTTCTTCGTCTAGTGCGACGAGAACCACCGCGTCTCGTTGACGATTTATTATATTTTCTTGTAAAGAAATTATCATTATAATATTTACTATTAGGACTATCCTCTTGATTATTCAACACCTCGAGCCTTTTATTTAGTATTTTGACATCCCTCAATAATTCACTACGAAATGAATCATTACGGGGTGTTCCTATACTTCCCAATTCTTTATTTATTTTATCAAGCTCACTTTTCAGATAATGATATTGTTTACCGTAACCATTCCTAAGTTTTTCGTGTTTTCTTAATTTACTATTATTGAAAAATGTTGGTTTAATATTGTTAATATAGTCAACTTGTTCTGCGTATAAATTATAAGTTTTTTCAATTAATTCGGTTAATTGAAGTTGGCGGAATAAATCCCTCGTTCTCTTTTTTATACTTTTATCCTTTTTTCTAACATCTTCCATATTTTCTTCATCAAATATCTTTTCATTATTCATTATCTCATTATTTCGTCTAAGAGCATCAGCTTTAGATACAACCGTTTTAAGATGACTTATTTCATCTTCATTTTCAGGTGTAAAATCAAGAACAGTAATATAATTTTTCTCACCGCTACTTTTTCTGTTTTTTCTACTACTCGTTCTACCACTACTACTCCTATTACTTGACTTTCTTTGACTCAATTTATGTGAGCTTATTCGTTGTGTATTGTTACTTGGTTTTTGATTGAAAAAGCTTCCGCGAATACTCCCAGTTCCAGATGACGACCGTCTTGATGAACTCATTGCTATATTATATCAAAATAATAAAATTTAAGATTTAATATATGACCTATTTGATAACACCATACCTATAAATATATAACCTGATGCGAAAAATACCAATCCATTTATTATAATTAATTCAGTTGGTGGCCTTTTATTTTTTATCATCGAGTGATTAATTAATATGAGTGAAGTAGACAATAAATATACTGAACCATATAATGTAAAAAATATAATAATTGATTTAGCCATTGTATTAACCCCAATTCCTTCTAAGTCTGTATTCGGCTTTAAATGTGTGAAATTGATAAGAAAGTAAATAAAATG
>Ga0247841_10001287_pt1 | contig 58094 bp, 51 predicted proteins | sample LaCruzMarch2015__2_FD_192410 | JGI IMG/M metagenome (GOLD analysis project Ga0247841, IMG submission 192410) | Freshwater microbial communities from meromictic Lake La Cruz, Castile-La Mancha, Spain - LaCruzMarch2015_18m | ecosystem: Environmental > Aquatic > Freshwater > Lake | place: Spain... | reverse complement strand
GCTGGCTCGGTTGTAACAGTGACTGCCTCGCCCCGCAAGGGCATTGAAGCCACCTTCACGCTTTCTGAGGAACTGGCGGGACGCGGGTTTCGCGTGGTGCCCCACCTCACAGCACGGCAGGTACGTGATAAGTCTCATTTGCATGAGATTGTAGATAGACTGTCAGCAGGCGGGTTTGAGGATGTCTTCATAATCGGCGGTGATATTACCGAACCGGTGGGGACTTATGATTCGTCAAGCGCGCTTATAGCTGATATGGTTATGATGGGCAACCGCCCACGTCGTATAGGAGTGGCCGCTTATCCTGAGGGGCATCCGCTTATAAATCGTGAAGCCTTAATGCAGGCGCTTAAGGCCAAACAACCTTTTGTAAATTATATGGTCACGCAGATTTGTTTCGACCCGCAGACCATCGGCAAATGGCTGGCGGACGTTAGGGCAAAAGGTATTACACTACCTGTATACATCGGCATTCCCGGCATATTGAAGCGTCCTAAGCTGCTGGAGATATCACTTAGAGTGGGTGTGGGTGATTCCACACGGTTTTTAAAAAATCACTTGGGCATGGTGGCCAGACTATTGCAACATGATATGTATAACCCAGATAGTCTGGTAAAAAAAATCACAGGATTAACCGGAGGCCAGGTTGTAGCCGGATTTCATATATATACCTTCAACCAGTGTCTTTCCACCAAACACTGGCGGGAGAAAGCCTTAAAGCACTACAGGACCATATGAATTGAAAAAGTGCCTTGTTATTTTTGAACCGCCCACCCGCTCCCGAGGCTATCATGGCAATGGCTCTAACTTAAAAGGTCAACTTATCGGGGGCAGGTCAATTAGATGATTACCGCCTCGGTTTGTTTGGTGCCATGTGCTATTACTACATATATGCTTCCTCTTTGTATGGAAATTAAAAAGACCTTGCATTAGTATTATTACGCAAAAAGTTTGATCAGATAAATATAGTTGTGGAGGTCAAGCATGGACATTTCTGAAATTGCGTTGGATATAACTGTCGCATTATTAGATAAACTGGAATATAATTTTAAATTCTCAGATGACAGAGATGCCAGTATAGGCCACATCAATACCCTTACAGAGATAGGAACCAAGCTATATAAAACTACCCTAAAAAAATTGAATGAACCCTGACGTCACTATTAAATACAAAAGAACACTGTCAAGGCATCACGTTAACAAATACCTCCGGTTTTTATAACTATAAAAAGGGGAATATTGGCAGTTATTGCATGCGTGTATAGTAGATACAGATGAATAACATTTATAGCACAAAGGAAGCGGCAGCCAGGCTCAAGCTATCAGAAGCACATATCAGGCGTTTACTGGAAAGCGGCCAGGTAGCTGGTAAGAGGTTAGGGCGTAACTGGGTAGTATTTAATCTGGATTACCAGCGGAAGAGGAAACCTAAGAGAATTAGCAAGCGTTAGGATGAGTGTATTATGAAGAGAATAGTCGAAAAGTTTGGCAAACTGATAACAGCATCCTTTTTCGTGATGGGGATTGGTGTCATTACTTTCCTTCTTACACCACTTCTATATGGACTTTGGGGAATAGACTCAGACCTGCCAGGTGTACTCATTGTGGACATTGGTCTTGTAATTCTCATCATAGGGATTATCCGTAGAAAGAAACTACATGGATGGAAGTTAGTAGTCTTAACAATCCTAGTTGCAGTTCTGTGTCTACCTATATTGTCCTTGTTTGCATCCCTTATTTATTATCTGATTACAGGTAAACCCTTAGGAGGTTAAGAGGCTGATAAAAAGGTTGTAATAAGTCTGGAGCATACGAGAAAAGGAAACCTTAAGGATATAGGAATTTAGCTACGAGTCAATCGTAAGTTGTTAACCTATCAGGTAAAATTTATAGCTATTTGTTAACCATTAAGAAAAAAATGAGGGGTGAATAAATGAAAAGAGGAGCCGGTAAAATCAGAATTTCCAATCGTAAAACTTTTGGTAGGCCGCATAGGAATCGAACCTATGCCCCACTGATTAAAAGGTAGCGTTTATAAAACCGAGTTACCAATTTCGTTTTCGTTTATCACTTCACTCCAAGTTGTTTGATAAAAAACAAAGAAGATTTTAGTTATTGTTGATCTTACTTTTTTTGCTTAATTTGATTTTAATATTTGAATGAGTTCGAACATTACTCCATGGAAGGATTTGGGGTGAACAAAGGCAAATTTTCCTTCCCCTTGATGCATCTTTAAAAACCTTGGATTCTCATCTATGAGCCTAATTTTATTTTGCTTCATATTAGCTAAAGTGTCCTCTAAATCTGTAACTTTTAGGGCAATGTGATGCAAACCTTCGCCATGGCGTTTTATAAAATCAGCCATTACTCCATTATCCGAAGTCGGTTCCATTAGTTCGAACATGACATTTCCTATTTGGCAATAGCTAAAACGCATGTTATACATTGCCACTTCCATAGTTCCCTCATGTTTGGCTCCCAAGATATCTGTGAAAAGCCTGGTTGCTTCATCCAAATTTTTTACGGCCACTCCAACCTCAAGTACCTGCTCAACTCCCATTAACGCTCCTCCTTTAAAATAATAGGTGGCAACTCAAGTTAAAAAAGTAATCAGCCTGATGAAATATTTACATTGAATGATGACAATTTAAAGACCCAGTTGGTTTGCTATAATTTTTCGATGGTAATCAACGTCACCAAATTCTACTTCTCCCGACCTGGCTCGCCGGAAATAAAGATGCATATCATGATCCATTGTGAAACCAATCGCACCAAAAATCTGATGGGCTAACGCCGCGACCCGTTTGAATGCGTCGCCTACAAAGGCCTTTGCCATTGATACTTCCATATCACAGGAAAGTCCTTCCCCGACTGTCCAGGCAGCTTTGTAAGTAATAAAACGGGAGCCATCGACATCAGTGACCATATTGGCACAGTAGTGCTGTATCGCCTGGAAACTGCCTATCGGCCGGCCAAACTGTATCCTTTCTTTGGCATAATTTACCGCCATATCAAGGGATGCCTGTGCACCACCGACCATTTCAGCACACTTGGCCACAGCCGCTTTTTTAAGGATGTTCTCTATAACGGGCCATCCTTGATTCAGTTGACCCACAATGTCAACCTTATGCACAGAGACATCATTAAAAACGACTTCGCACAGCTTATCTCTGGCCATCGTCTTCAGCACAGTAACCTGAATACCAGGAGACTTGGTGTCAACCAGGAAGATCGTCAAACTTTTTTCAGGTTTGGCCCGGAAATTGGTCCTGGCAAGGACGAGTACATAATCGGCGATATTGGCATCGGCTACAAAGAGTTTAATCCCGTTTATTGTGTAAGTATCGTCTTTTAACTTGGCTGCAGTCTTAATAGACGGGGCTGTGTATGTCCCATCCAGTTCTGTCAATGCGAGAGACACAATCAGGTTACCCTTGGAGATTTTCTCAAGGCATCGTTTTTTTTGTTCTTCATTACCCGCTTCAAGTATTGTCAGGCCACCCAGAACGACGGTGGAAAAGAATGGCCCCGGCACTATGTTATAACCCATTTCTTCAAGCAAGATAGTCAGATCAAGGAAGCTGCCCCCGGAACCCCCGTATTTCTCAGGATACGCAAGACCCATCCAGCCCAGATCTGCCATTTTCTTCCAGAGTTCAGGTGAGTAGCCCTCATCATTTGCAGTCAGTTCTCTGACCAGCTTCTTGGGACACTCCTTAATGAGGAATTCGCGAGCCGACTTTTTCAGCATTTCCTGTTCTTCCGTTAAGCCTAGATCCACTTCAAACCTCCAGCAATCAAAGGATGTGTTTCTCTTAATAAAGTAGCATTCATTTTCTTGGCAGTCCCAACCCCCTCATGGCGATAATATTTCGTTGTATTTCGTTGGTACCCCCTCCAACCCCAATGGATAGCGCAGCAAGGCAGGTCCGCATTATCCTCCCCCTGGCTACTGCCCATTTAGAGTCTTGATCCAGCAAACCATAGTAGCCGAGTATGCGCGCGCCGAGATCAGCTATGCGCCTAAAGGATTCACTTGCAAAGAGCATGCCCATAGAAGATTCGTAATTTGAATGCATCCCTGCACTATACATCCATGCAATGCGGTAACACATCATTCGGGAAACCTCGATTTCGGTGGCCATTGCAGCAAGTTCATTACGTATGATGGGATCCTCAGAAAGCCACTTGCCATCGCGTTTTGTCGTCTTAACAAAATCGATCAAAATGTCCAGTAATTTCCTATTACCCGCCGCTGTCTGAATATTCGACCTTTCGAAATCCAAGGCCATAGCTACCTGGTACCATCCCTGATTTTTAACGCCCACCAAATTATCTTTGGGTATATGGACGTCGTCGAAAAAAACCTCATTGAAAGAATGACGATCAAGAATATTTATCAACGGACGGACGGTGATACCAGGAGTTTTCATGTCTACAACAAATATGCTAATCCCCTGATGTTTGGGAGCTTGGGTATCTGTTCTTGCTGCCAGCCAGCAATAGTCAGCCAGGTGGGCAAAACTACACCATATTTTCTGACCGTTAATTATGTACTCATCACCTTTTTCTACAGCACTGGCCTGCAGTGAAGCCAGGTCGGAACCTGAATTGGGTTCGCTGTACCCAATGCAAAAAACTATCTCGCCACGGGCAATCTTTGGAACATAATCTTTTTTCTGTTTTTCATTCCCAAAATGCAACAGCGCCATGCCCACCCAATTCACGGCCATTTCCGTTTCCACACCTACCGGTGCAAAATAATAAGCTAATTCCTCTGCCAAAATGAGACGTTTAATGTGCCCCATATTTGCGCCGCCATACTCGGTCGGGTACGCAGGCGCAAGCCAACCCTTATTAGCCAATTTACGTTGAAACTCCCGGGAAATATCCCAGGATTCATCAGTTTCCTCCCACAACCAGGCATCTATCTCATGCCATTTGGGAGGCACTTCATGTGCAATCCAGTCACGGACTTCCAGCCTGAATGCTTCCTCTTCCTTGCTAAACGTAAAATTCATCTATATCCCCCTCTGGAATAACTAAACCATCGACAATATCTGGAAGTAAAATATTATTTAAGCTCTGCTTTGTTTTTTTTCTTGTCCGTTAAGTTGCCGCATAAACAAGTTCACAGCATGATTAGTCACGCATGGACTTCATTGGTAGCATCGAATAATGCGAGAAATTTATTTCTCCCGATATCCGCCACTGAATACGAATTATGACGGATACTAAGGTTTCTTACCCATAGCAACTTTTGTAGTTAAGATGGCCACATCCTCCCCATGCTGATTCTTAACGTGCACAACATGGGATACAACTCCGTGAGTCCCCTTATCCTTTAATTCCACCACTTCGGATTCTACATGGATGGTATCACCGATCTTAGTTGCCCCTACGAACCGTACCTTGTCCATACCATAGAAAGCGATAACGGCAGTTTCATAGGGCGTTATAAAACCGGTCGCTATTGAAAGCACCAGCATACCATGAGCGATTCGTTCCCCAAAGGGTGAGTTTTTCGCGACTTCTTTGTTCACATGAAGTTCATACCAATCTCCGCTAAGAGCAGCAAACATTACAATATCTGCCTCGGTTATGGTCCTCCCTCGCGTAATTATCTTTTCCCCCATTTTGACATCATCGAAATAGATCACCGTATTCCTCCGTAGCGCTTTTTTAATTTGCGTTCATTCATATCAAGACCCACTAGATATTGCTGAAGATTTTCTACACACAAAATACATTGAACCCGTATCTCTGGTTGCCTTTCGCTCCGCCGTTCTCAGGCTGGTCTTAAATTAATTGACGGTTATTTAGATGGATATTAAACATTCACTACAGCTAACATCACTCTCTGCGTCAAGTTGTTTTGGACATTATTGTTCTTAGATCCTTTTTCAGAACCTTACCAACAGCACTGGTCGGGAGCTGATCCATGAATTCAATGACTTTAGGCACCTTATATGGAGCGACCTTCTCCTTCAAATACGTAATTAGCTTATCCTTTTCAGCGTCGTTCTTTTCTGTACCTGTCTTCAAAACAATCGCAGATGCTACAAGTTCTGATCCAGGTCGTTTAGGGTCGGGGATCCCGATTGATGCTGCCATTTCCACATCCGGATGCTCCATGATTACGTCATCGAGTTCGCGTGTAAAAACCTTAAAACCGGATACAATAACCATATCCTTTAGCCTGTCCACTATGAAAATAAATCCATCTTCATCCATCTTGGCCAGATCTCCTGTATATATCCACCCGTCGCGTAATGCGTTGGCAGTCTCCTCAGGCTTGTTGTAATAGCCCTTGGTGAATACCTGCGGCCCTCTGGCCACGATCTCCCCAACCTCTCCAAGCGGCACTGGCTCTTTGGTGACGGGGTCAACAATTTTGATATCGGTGTCTGTAATGGGCACACCGACCGACCCCACTTTGGTTTTATTGGGTGGCTGCCCTGTTAACAGGGGTGACGTCTCAGTCATACCGTATACTTCTATTACCTTGCCCTCCCCCACTATCTTTTCAAACTCATGTATATATTCAGCGGGAAACGGCGCGGCAGCACTGGCGCAGAAACGAATCCCTGAGAAGTCCAGCGCCTGGAATTCAGGCTTCTTCATCAGTTCCAAATATATAGTAGGGACTCCAGCAAGATAAGAAGGCTTATATTGTTTGATGGCGGCTATCATGAAATCCAGATCCCGCGGATTAGGCACGGCCACTTGAGTTGTGGCCTTCGCGTAGGCCAATAGTGCGTTAAACAATCCGGCCAGGTGGAAGAGAGGGAAGGGACATACCATTAGCTCCTCGGCGGTCCGGGCATCGGTCCAGTTCGACCATTGTACAATGTGATGCACGATATTCTTGTTAGTGAGTGCTGCTCCCTTCGAGCGACCCGTTGTGCCACCCGTATATTGAAGGAGGCAAATGGCGTCCGGATCTATCTTTACTTTGATGGTATCCCCGGGCATATCCCTCATGATGTCCGTAAAACGAACCATCGTTATTTCGGGGATCTCCTGCAAGGTACTGTCAGCAATTTCAGTAGCATTTGGCAGAAAATCGAACAACCCGGCCATGATGACAGTTTTTACGTTCGTTTTCTTAATTATCTGCTTTACGTTTCCCCAGAAGAGATCCATCGTTAAAAGCAGCTTGGCACCAGAATCACTCATCTGGTATTCCAGTTCACTGGGCGTAAGTAGCGGACTTACACCAGTCATGATGCATCCTGCCTTCTGTACCCCCAGTATGGCTATATAAAATGGCAAGATGCTAAGGCCATTCACCCCAACTACATCACCTTTCTTGAGCCCCGCTTTGTATAAAAAATGGGCGAATTTATTTGAGTAAATGTCCAGTTCTTTAAATGTTATTGATTTGCCCATGTAATGAACTGCAATCCGATCTGGATATTTTTCTATTGTCTTTCCAATTAAACCGGCAACCGAAATCGATGGATATTTGAGCTTCCGGGATACCCTGCTGTCATACCACTTTAGCCATATCCTGCTTGCGTACGGATCCTTCATAATTCACCCCTCCAATAAAATTTTAACTTTATATTTTCATGCAAATTCCCAAGATCAATTGACCATTGTGACCTATCCTGGTTTACGAGCGATGGTATTTTGATAATACCTGGCGTGGTTAAAAGGGCTGGCAGTAGTAACGAAACTGCCTGACCGCATAAATAAGCCCCCACCTCCGTGAATCGAATATTTTTTATTTAGCCTGATGCAACCAAGTGTATTACCAATTCTTTTAAAGGAAAACGGCTTTATTGACGCATAATTATATTGTTAATTGACACATTTGTATCATCTATCATAAAATTAAAGCACACTATGTGCCAATAAGTCAATACTTATGATACATTCCATCCCTCTTTTTGATTGCGAGATATTTGTAAGATTCAGTTTTACATAAGCGTTGGCGCTCAGACATTTACCATATTTTCTGTGGAGGTGGCATATGACCAAATCATGGGAAAGCGATATTAAGGAATTAAAGACCACTATCAATGCCGAATATAACTGGTCCGTCGGCGCCTGTATGGAGAGATTTTTTCGGGAGTTGAAGAACAGGAAGCTAACCGGTGTACAGTGTTCTGCGTGTAAAAAGGTTTATGTGCCGCCGCGTATGATATGCGAATATTGCTTCGCAGAAACGAAGGATTGGGTTGAAGTTGGGCCCAGTGGAACCATTAGATCTTATACTTATGGCAACGTTTCAGTAGATACAGATGTTGGCGGTTTGAAGAATCAGGATGAACCCGAAATTATCGCGTTAATACAACTGGATAAAGCGGATTCCTGTATTGTGCACAGGATAAAGGAGATAGATATCGCAGACCTAAAGGTTGATATGCGGGTTGAAGTCGTATGGGCTGACGAGACTGCAGGTAAATTGGCAGATATAAACTACTTTAAGCCTGTGAAATAGGGGGAAAGATGAGAAGAATTGCCATCGTAGCCTATGCACAAATGAAATATATGCAAAACAGGAACAGTTCCAGGGAAGTTATGATCCACGAAGTTGCACATGAGGCACTTAAAATGGCCGCCATATCTAAGGGTGATGTGGATACCGTGATAAATGCTCAAAGCGATTATCTCGATGGAAGAACCATTTCAAATATGAAGACGGTTGCAGCTTCAGGAGCTTATTTCAAAGATGAATCTAAAATTGAGATGGACGGTGCCTTTGCCGCTTTCTATGCCTATATGAGAATTCTAACCGGCAATCACGATGTGGCGATGGTAATCGGGGAAAGCATGGCATCATGTTACCCTCCCTATCTGCCAGGTATATGGTCATTGGATCCGACTTTTGATCGGCCTAACGGATTTCTCAATGAGATATCGGCTGCGGCCCTTCAGGCTCGGGCATACATGCATAAATACGGCATCACCGAGAGGCAAATTGCTAAAGTGGCTGTTAAGAATTTAAAGAACGCAGATAGAAATCCATGTGCAGTAAGAAAAATGCCGCGGATTTCAGAGAACGCTGTGCTTAATTCCAAATTGCTATATGAACCCATACGGGAGTTAAACGCTTATCCTCTGACAGACGGCGCCTGCGCGATCATTTTGGCTGTCGAAAGCAAGGCGCGCCAGATAACGAACAAGCCGGTATGGATTACAGGCGCAGGGTGCTGCCATGACACGTATTTTTTAGGGGAACGAGAATTGTATGGATGTGCGTCCCTTGAGCGGGCAGCTGAAACAGCCTATAAGATGTCCGGGATTACGAATCCCCAAAAGGAAATTCAGGTTTGGGAATTGCATGAAAATTTCTCTCATGAGGAATTGATTTTTTATGAAGCTCTGGGAATGTGTGAAAAAGGAAAGGGTGGTCAACTTATTGATTCCAAGAGGACCGAACCCAACGGTCCGATGCCTGTGAACCCGTCTGGGGGAGCCCTGTCAGCCAATCCCGTTTATGCCACAGGCCTTATCAGATTGTGCGAGGTCGCCATGCAGATTAGAGGTGAAGCGGGCGAGCATCAGGTTAAACGCGAAGTCAAGACTGGTTTAGCACACGGACAGAACGGGCTATGCGCACAAGACAATATTGTATTTACCCTGAAGGGGGAGTGACAGATGAGAAATTTAGCGATAGTCGGAATAGGGATAACCAAACATGTCAGCAAACGTCGTGACGTGAATATCCCCGAGCTGGTATACGAGGCTGTTAAAACAGCTCTGGATGATGCCGGTATCCAACCCAAGGATATAGATGCGCTGGTAACCGGTAATATGCCCGCATTCGAAGGCATAAATTGCCCGGAACTCTGGGGTGGAGGCTACTGGGGCGGATATAAAAAGCCGTTAATCCGCATTACCACTGGCGGGTCAACCGGGGCATCGGTTGCACAAGGGTCATTTTACATGGTTGCATCCGGTCTTTACGACACTGTACTAACCCTTGCTTTTGAAAAACAATCCGATGGCAATACAACCATAGGGCTTAATTCTACAGCTATGGCAGATGTCGCCAATATGACCGCATACGGTTTGCGTGGACCAGTAGTCGAGGCCAGTGGTGCTATCGGTTTATTTGTCTATCAGGCAACAAGTTATATGGCGAAATCAGGATGCACCGTGGAGCATATAGACAGGGCGGCTGCCATGTTAAGGAACAATGCAGCTAAAAACCCTTTTGCACATTTACAACAATCGGGTGTAACTGCGGCCGATATCGCTAAAACCCCTATGATTTCATATCCCTTAAGATTTGGGCATACATGCCCTGCATCAGATGGTGCCTGCGCCATGGTTGTGACAACAGAGGAAAAGGCCAGAAAACTATCGCGAAAACCTGTGTGGGTCAATGGATGGGCAGCATGTAGTGAAGAACCGGCGATCGTAGGGCTATTTGGAGCTGGTTCTGTCAATGTGGACCCCGCTGAACAAAGAAGCTGCAAATTGGCCGCAACCAAAGCCTACTCTATGGCTGGTATTAAGGAACCCTGGAAAGAAATTGATCTAGCAGAACCATATGTGCCTTTCGCCTATCAGCTATTCATATATTTTGAGAGACTACTTCTTTGTGACGAAGGGCATGCCCCAAGATTGTTTGATCAGGGAGTAATGGATCTTCAGGGCAATTTACCGACCTGTCCATCAGGTGCCGTTGTATCCAGTAACGCTATAGGTGCAGCAGCCATGATACGAATTGCCGAATGCGCGCTGCAGATCAGAGGTGAGGCTGGACAACGTCAAGTTACAAAAGAAGTACACAATGCTGTGGCTCATGGCTTGGGTGGTCAGGCAAACTTTAATGTCGTGACTGTATTGGGTGACAAGCCAAATAGGAGGTAATCCAATGGATCAGATCGAAGAGCACATATCGATATCGGGCAAATGGCCTCTCTCTGCATATACATGGAAAACAGAGCGGTTCTTAGATAGATTCACTGCAAACCTGGCTAAAAAGAAAATATTTGGTGCAAGATGTTCCAACTGCGGGACGGTATTCGTTCCACCTGTTGTTGTATGCACGAGATGTCATTCAAGAATGAGCTTAGATAAAGACCAGGACTGGATATGGGTATCTGATATGGGCACAGTAATAGCCTATTCCATTTCATATTTGGCTGTTGGCGACGGGTTGCAGGCACGAGCGCCAGAAAAAAGGCCTCTTTTTATCCTTGTACGCCTCGACGGCACAGATACCGATATATTTGCAGAATTAATAGATACAGTCGAGGAAAAAATTAAGGTGGGCATGAGGGTCCAAGTGGCCTGGTCAGAAGTGCCAAAAGGCGATTTGAGCGACATCCTATTTTTTAGGTCTCTTTAGCAATATAAAACAAAACTTAAAGTCTTTCCAGTTAAAACAAATATGTTCTGTACCGGTTATGTAAAATCCTTATTTGGAGTTAATCATGATTGACGATATCGATCGTAAACTGATATATGAGCTTCAGAGCCAAAAACGCCTCAGATATTCTGCTGTGGCTAAAAAATTGCAGATCAGTCGATCAACCATATCTCGGCGAATAAACCGGATGCTGAGGGAAAACATAATCAGGATGATAGGCGTGCCTAATATAACCGCCATAGGCTACAAGGGTATTGCGCTTATCGCAATTAACATGGAAGTCAATAAAATCGAGAACGCTTGCAAGAAGCTAGAAATATACGATGCCGTGCACCTGGTTGCAGTCGCGTTTGGGCGCTACGACATATTAATCTCTGTCTATTTCCCATCCATTGACTTGTTAACCGAATTCATTAAGAAAGAACTTTCAAATATTGAGGGCATTATTAAAGTCGAAACTTTTTATATTGCTGAACTGAGAAAATTAACCTTTGGTTGGTTATCTGGGGGTACGCAATCGCGTATAACCAAGGCTAAAGGTAGTAAGCAATAACCCCGAAAATCTGTATAGTATTGACCTGCCCTGATCTTATGCGAAACAGAGGATATGAAGAAATCCGGAATTGAGGGAAGTACAGGGTAAAAAGCCGGTTTGCAGCTTGAAACAAATCAGCGTCTCAATTACAATCAGGGTGTCGGTAGGTTCTATTTTGAGACACCCCGATTCGTCTGTTTTCACAAGACTCCAAGTGGGTGATTTGGAAGTGGTAGGCCGTACAGGAATCGAACCTGTGACCCACTGATTAAAAGTCAGTTGCTCTACCAACTGAGCTAACGGCCCGGGAAACAGCAAAAAGTTTACCATATTCCACGACCAACACCAAAGTACAACGATGAAGACGTACCGGGCAATCAGCCGCTGCTTAAATCCTGGGTAAGTATTGCCAGGTAACAGGTCAATTTCAACTTTTAGATTGGTAGCCCTTTTCCCTGAATATTTCAGGCAGGGACTGCCAGATATAAAATACTTAAGGCAATTGAGAATTGAGCAGCGTAATACAGGATGTGATTAACTGCAATAAATGGCTTGGAGTCTTTGTCGTCATAATACGTCATAACCAGGACAAGGTCTGATAACAAGAACAGTATAGCGCCCATGGCTAATAACACTGTACAAGCAGTAAAGCCTTGAGTAATTGCTGCATAGCAAGCCTGTGTCATCATGTAGGACAATATGAATGAATAAGCATAGGTATCAATAGTATGTTCGGCGAAATTGAATTTCAGAATGAACTTGCTAACACAAGCTATGATAATTGCCAGGACTAAGGCAATTACAACGGGTATCCAGTTGAAACCGAAATAAATAATCAACGCCGACAGATAGAACAGATGGCCTGCAAGGAAAGCCACCATCCCACCATGCTGGTAGAGTGATGATGATTCCTTGTACATTATCTTGAGGTCCAAAAGTATATCCCCTATCAGGCCGCATATTAGACCCATCATAATTAGCATGGCAAATGTGGAGACTCCCTGGCCTGAATTGACCATAAAAGAGGCGAAAGCTACTGATATGAATAGGAAGCTCGTAATGGTCTTAAGAAGCAGCGCCTTCACACTACCATTACGGTCTCTGAAAATGAGAAAAAAGGTCAATGCGAGTGCACCTAAGAATATGAGTATGTAAGGAAACAGATTCATAATTTATTCGCTCCTTGGATATGTTCAGCTAATTATATGTTTATCATACTGGTTTGTTAACTAACTTGTACATTGCAGTATAAAACGACCCTTATAATGCGGGAAGCATCTTTCAGGATAGTATGAAGTTTCACAGGTCAGCCTAACAATAAGAAAAATCATTCAGACTTTAGTAGCTGGGTTAAGTTATCTGTTCCACTCTGTATTTTCAGGCGTAAAATGTGATATGCAGTAGCCCAGGATTCATTGGCTTTTGTGGTCGATGCCGTAGTTGACGTCAGTTTTAAGGCGGAAAGTAATTCCGGATCGTCTATATTATGAACGGCCTCATTAAAACGTTTGTTTTGTTCGGTTATCTGCTCATTCAATTCAGTTGCTGTTATTTTATTAGCATCCTTTAGCTTGCGAGATTCAGCATTCTCTAATAATAAATTATTGACTTCTATAAATGGCATCATTAATATAAGTGCTTTATTCGAGTTGTTTACAGTATTTTTTAGTGTGTTAGCTTGATTCTCAAGATTTATTAGTTCAGCTTGTGAAACTGCGAGTTGATCCTTTATAGTAGATAATTCTTTTTGTAAATCATTATATTGCGCCTGAGGAACCGAAGGAGTACAAGCTGTTTGAAAAGCAAACAGTAATAGCAGATAGAATATCAAAACCATATGATGGAAAACCGATTTATTCATGTACTTAATCCCCCGCGCCTATTATTTTCCAGGGTAGTATGAAGTTCTATAAATCCCCATTGGCGTCTGACTTTCGTTGATTCTTCAATAGAAAAATAACAATCAGTACTATCCCTACTATTGGAATAAGAAAAATAAATATCCAAACTGCATATGCTAGTATCCAGCTTATGATCTTTAGAATGTTCGAGTGTTGCTTTGCCATATCCGTATTAAATACTTGGTGCCCCTCCTCTAAATCGTATGTTGCCTTCATGCTTTAATATCCTATTATAGTTTTGCATAATCCATAATATTAATCTACCCTCCTACCAGGATAGCATGAAGTTCTACAGGTCACTGCTAAGTTAAGCTGAAAAGGGAAGTCACTTTCATAAAATCGAGGGTACGGTCATGCTACTTTTATGAGTATATAGGTCCAAGGCAGACATTCGCATTTTACGAAATTCCACTGCAGAATCGTTCGCTGTCCTGACCATAAACTCGGTAAGCGCTGCATTCTTGGATATATTGGTGCCCACGGAATGGTACTTGGAAGCGCAATTCCCCTGAACTGTTAAAAGATCACGTTCAACTACTCACTAATTTTTAGCAATATAATGGTAAAGGTGACAATGAAATGAACAAAGGAATGAAGGTCAGTCGTAGCTATTACAAACGTAAGAGGGCTTTGGAGCGGGTGAAGGGATTCGAACCCTCGACGTCTTGCTTGGGAAGCAAGCACTCTACCGCTGAGTTACACCCGCATGAGCAGGTTTTATATTAGTTTTATTGCCATCGTACTGTCAAGTCGACTTCCTCGTTGTATCCATTGATTGATTTTGTTCACCCCTGCGTATTAACAGAACGTTCACTGGCTTGAATACAGCCTCGCTTTCGATATACAATCAGCCGAATATAGCGAGCAGGAGAAACAGATGACACATCCCCCCCTTGATTTCCTCTTCAGGCCGCGGTCTATCGCACTGGCAGGTGTATCGGCTGATACCGGGAAGCCCGGCCCCGCCCAGTGGTATCTAATGAGCCTGATCAAATTCGGCTACAAAGGAAGAATCTACCCCCTGCATCCCGCAGGTGGTGAAATACACGGGCTGAAGGTTTATAAAAACGTGGTCGACATCCCGGGACCGGTGGACTATGCAGTGTCTGCCATCGCAGCCCGCCATACACCGCAGTTTATCAGAGATTGTGCCGCCAAAGGGGTCAAGGCAACGCACCTGTTTACGTCGGGTTACAGCGAGATCGAGGACGTTGCAGGCAGACGGCTGGAAGAGGAGGTGCTGCAGATAGCCAGGGAGGGCGGCGTAAGGCTGATCGGACCGAACTGTATGGGCATATACTGCCCGTCCTCAGGCCTGACATTTGCCGGGGACTATCCCGACCAGGCCGGCTTTACTTCGCGATCCGGGCCCCTGGGACTGATCTCGCAAAGCGGAGGCAACTGCATCTATTGCATACGCGAGGCCTCGGAGAGAGGACTTTTCTTTAGCAAGGCAATCAGCTACGGCAACGCCGCCGATTTAAATGAGTGCGACTTCCTGGAATACCTGACGGATGATCCGGATACAAAGATAATCGCCTTGTATATAGAGGGGATAAAAAACGGAGAGCGTTTCAAACGAATTCTGAGACGGGCCGTTAAAGCCAAACCGGTGATAATCTGCAAGGCTGGCAATACCGAGACGGGCGCCAGGGCCTGCGCCTCCCACACCAGCGCCATCGCGGGCTCTGCGTTGATATGGCAGGCCTTTCTCAACCAACTCGGAGTTATACAGGTGGACAGCATGTCGGAATTAGTTGACATAAGCATTACACTGGCGTTTATGCCTGTGCCTCATGGACGAAACGTTGTCGTTGCAGGCTCCGGCGGAGGGGTAGGGGTGATGGCTGCCGACGATATTATGGGGGCAGGACTGAGCCTTCCCTTTCTGCCTGCCGAGCTGAGGCGCACACTGCACAGTATCTACGGGACGGAGGCCGGCAGCATGTTCCGGAACCCGGTGGATATACCTCCGGGGAGCAGCCAGGAACACTACGTTAAGGCCATGCAGTCCATCGCCGGCTCGAAGGATGTGGACATTATTATCATGCAATTCCCCCTGGACCTTTGGGCCCTCGCCCGCAGGTCGGTGCTGATGGAACGCTTCATGGAGGTTGTAACCGCCCTCAAAGACACTATTTCCAAGCCGCTGGCCGTGGTCCTGCATAACTCGGCAACCGCGCAGGCCAGGCGCCTGGAGGAGGATGCGAGGGCACATTTCGCAGCGCTGGAGTTACCTGTTTATCCATCTATCTCGAGGGCTGCCCGCGCCATAAACAGCTATATGTGGTACAGCCGGCGGCATAGCCGCTGATCTCAGTATTTTCATACGTGGGTATTATTAAATGAAGAAGTGGACACGCGGCATGTTAATCGCAGCGGCATCCGGTTAAATGAACCGGCGTGTATGGGAAATTAATGAAAAGCCGGAGGTGAACCATGTCTAAACTGAGCAGCCCCGAGGATGTCCTTGCCTACGCCAGGGCCAATAACTGGTTGGCCCTGAGCTCCTCGGAAGGAAACATATTGACTATATTTCTCACACCGGCCGGGAACATACTCGAAGTATATTTCGAGAAGAATAAAATGACGTTGAAGGCGCTGCCCTTCTTCGTAGGCAAATAGCGCGGTTTACACACCGAGTTTTTCTTTCAGTCTGTCTATTGGTTTGGGATAATGGCCTACACCGCGGAACTTCCTGGTATAAATGGCCTTGTTGGGGCAGTGGTTGTAGCAGCTCCAGCAGCCGTAGCATTTACTCATGTCAAAGACGGGCTTGGGGTCCAGCTTTATGGCCCTGTAAGGGCACAGCTTTTCACAGGTATGGCATTCCTTGCATAGCTCCGCATCCACATACTTGGTCCCCATATCATTCCTCGACCTGGTGCGGGAGAATGTGGGCAGCAGGTTGTACAGCAGACCGCCTGAGATCTTGCCGTTCCCCACTTCCTGTTTCCGGCTGATCTGACCACAGACCGCTTCCAGGTCGGCGACAAAGCGCTTGAAAGCCCGCAGCTCCTTCCCGTTGGGCGCCTGCTCGTTGCCCCGGCCGCCTGCCACCATGGGCGGGTAGCTCTCCGGTGTATGCAGGGAGTGTCCCGCCACCACCTTGAAGCCGCGCTCCGCCACCCATTCAGCCAGGACCTTTTGCGTCTTGCCGTTGATGAAGCCGTACGTGTTAAATACGAAGGCCGGTTTGTTGTCCTGGCGCGGCAATTTCTCCAGGTATGTCTTTACAAGCTGAGCGGGAGCAAGGAAATCCGTGAAGACGGCGAATCCAACGATCGCGCTGTCCTGCAAGTCCGGTATACGGCCGCTCACCATATTGACCAGTTCCAGGCCGATGCTCCTGACATTGGCCGCGATATAACGGCAGGCCAATCTGGTGTTGCCCGTTCCGGAATAATAACAGATCACACCCCTTGGCTTTATGTCCGCTATGCTGCTGCCGGTTATCTCGTGTACCTCGCTTATCTGCGCTCAGGCCCGCTCTTCTTAAAGGCCTGCGCAAAATCCAGGAATGTCTCACGCGTAGTATATTTGTAGCGGTACCCCAATACCCTTTTCAGCTTTTCGCTGGACACGATCCAGGGATACCTCACCATATTCAATGCCGGGCTGGGGAACTCGGTGATAAAAGTCAGCCGCAGGTACCAGGCCAGATTATTCAGCACATACATTAAACCGAATGGAAGGAACAGCCCGCGGTTTCCCAGCAGCTTTATCATCTCCGGGAAGGCCATGCTGCCGTCAGCGCCCACGTTAAAGGCCCCGCTCACCCGTCTCTGAAGCATCAGGTAAATGATCTCCACCAGGTCGTCTTCATGCACGTACTGAAATGGCTGCGTGACAGACGGCAACAACACAAGTTTCTTCTTCATATGCCGGGCCAGCGGATTGTCGAACACCGGTCCGGCTACAAAGGACGGGCGTAGTATAGCTATGGTATAGCCAGGATTGTCCCTCATAAAACGGCTGAAGATACCCTCGATCTCTTTCTTTGTTTTGCTGTACGCGAAGTCATCGTTGCCGCGCAGCGGGCTGCCTTCCGTCAGGAGACTATCATTGTCCTCGTGGAATCCATATGCCATAGCCGAGCTGGTGTAGACTATTTGCTTGACTCCCGCATTAAGGCATGAGGCAAGTACGTTTTTAGCGCCGCCGGTATTAATATCCTCCATCAGATTTTTATCGTGCAGCGGGGACACGACATAGGCTAGGTGCACCACGGAGTCTATGCCGTGTTCCGATAGGATATCCGCCAGCGGCTCACGCACATCCTTCTTGTGGAACACGAAGTTGCGCGGCCTTATCGAAGGCTCTCTTACATCGATGCCGACGATCTTCTGCACGCCGGGCTTACCATCTAATAAAGCCAGCAGCTTCTGCCCTATATAACCGGACACTCCTGTGATGAAGATCTTTTCCAATGTTGGGTCTCCACCTTTTACCGAAAGACTCAGATCACATTATCAACCTTCTCAAGTATGTGCACGCACATGGCGGCCTCCTCGACCCCGATATTGCCACCGCCGTTCTCGGCCAGCCCGATACGCGCATTCTCAACCTGCCGCCGGCCTGCATCGCCGCGCAACTGCAGCGTCAGCTCGTATATCTGGGCCAGACCCGAGGCGCCGATGGGATGTCCGCGGCACTCCAGTCCACCGCTGGTGTTGATGGGCTTGCTGCCGCCGATCACCGTCGCCCCAGATTCCGCATACGGACCGCCCTCGCCCATTGGACAGAAGCCCATGACCTCGGCCTGGTGCAGCTCGCCCCAGGCCGTGGCATCGTGAAGCTCCGCCAGGCTGATGTCAGCGGGCCCCAGACCGGCAAATTCGTAGGCCTGCATTGATAGTCGCTCGCCTATGTCCTCACCGTCCAGAGACCTGTCGCTGCCCTGACCCAGCACAGAGGCAAGTATCCTGACCGGACGGGCATCGCTCAATCTTTTCAGATATCTATCCGAGCACACTATGGCCGCTGCCGCGCCGTCTCCCACGGGTGAGCACATGGCCCTGGTTAAGGGGTAGGCTACCGGCTTGTCGGCGAGAACTTCCTCCACTGTCATTGCCTGCTGATACTGCGCCAGCGGGTTCAGGGAGCCGTGCAGGTGGTTCTTCGAGCAGATTACGGCGAGCTGGCGTTGAGTCGAGCCGAATTTATTCATATGCCACCTGGCGCCCATGGCGTAGGCGTCCATGAAGATGCTCCTGCCCTCGCCCGGAGCGGATGTATCCTCCGGTATAGGGATTTTTATCACGTCATTGAGGCTCGTGATCATGTTTATGTGCTTCTCGAAATTCTCGACGTCCATGCAGGACGCGTAAGCGGAGAGCGACAGGGCCTTGTTGGGATTGCTGATCTTCTCCGAGCCCAGCGCCAGCGCCACATCGTACATGCCGGCACTGATGCCGGTTGCAGCCAGGTGAAGCGCCGTGGACCCGCCCGCACAGGCGTTTTCCACATTTGTCACCGGTATCTTATCTATGCCCATACCGCGCACGATGACCTGCCCGCGTATGGAATGCTGGTTGGTGAACATCCCCCAGAATGAATTGGAGAAAAAGATAGCCTGCAGGTCTTCTTCGGTGAGGCCAGCGTCCTGCAGGGCGAGACGCGTGGCCTCCTCCGCCATAGTCCTCACGCTTTTATCTGGGTACTTGCCGAAGCGTATCATGCCAACGCCGATGATGTAGACCCCTTTCATGGCTGGTATACCTCTTTGACTATTATGTTGCCTGCGGCAATCGAGAGGGAGTCGTTGGAGCCGTCCTCTACCAGGCCGGCGCGGGCATCGCGGAAAATCTTTTCGATGGGCAGCTCCTTGCTCAGGCCGAGGCCGCCGAAAATCTGCACGGCATCGCTGGCAACCTTGTAGGCGCCGTTGGTGCAAAACACCTTGGAAGCGATGGAATGCTGCAACGAAGCCGGGGTATTGTTCATGTTGTAGACCATAACGTTGCGTGAAAAAGAGCGGCATGCCTCCACGGTGGTGAACATATCGAACAGTTTGGCCTGCACCCAGGTGTGCTCGCATAACCGTCTTCCTCCCTGCACGCGCTCAGTGCTATACTGCAGTGCAAGGTCGTAGGCGGACTGTGCCAGGCCGGTGAAATAGGCTCCCATGCTCATGTTGGCATGGGCCAATGTCAGCTCGGTCATGGCTTCGTAGCTCTGCTGGTCTATGATCATCTGGTCGCCTGCGCAGACGACGTTGTCGAAGAATATCTCCCCCTGGGGCAGCTCGCGCTGGCCCATCTTGTCCAGCGGCTTGCCGCGGCTTACCCCTGGCTGGTCAAGGTCGATCAGGCAGATGCCGCCCCCTGCCATACCCATGGATGGGTCGAGGTTCACGAAGAGGGCGCAGTTGGTGGCTACGGGACCGTTGGAGATCCAGGCCGATTTCTGGCCGTTGAGTATCCAGTCGCTGCCCTTTTTAGTCGCCTTCAACTGCTGTGTGACCTTCGCATCGTGGAAATGGCCTGTCCCCGGCATCAGAATGTCCGAGCCGTGCTCCGGCTCGGTTATGCCCCAGCAGCTCATTATGGAGGCGTCCTTACAATTGACGAAGGGCAGGATAAATTTCTCTATGAGCGGATCGGTGCAGATCATCTCGGCATAAAAGGCTGCGAAGCAGCAGCAGCCCAGCGATACTGCGAAGCCGACGCCTCCGTAGGCTATCTCCTCCCAGAATATATGTATGCCCAGCGCATCCAGGCCCATGCCCCCGTATTCATCGGAGACATAGATGGTGTGGTAGCCGTTCTCATACATCCTGGCCATGGTCTGCCAGAAAAGCGATCCCTTCTCGATCACCTTCTCCGGCGGCAACTTGTCCAGCGCCAGGGCCGCAGGCCGCACCACCTCGACGGCGAACTTGTGCAGCTCATCCTTTAAATTGAGATGAAATTCCGGTAAATCCAAATCCAACTCGCGGTAACCCATATCTGCCTCCTGCCTTAAATAAAATGCCGCTTAAGTGTGGTCTGCCAGCTTGTATATCGTTCCCTGGCCACGCTCGAAAGCCTCCTTGAGTTCCCGCGCCAGCGGCTTCTCCGTGATGGTCTTGGGCAGAGTTTCGACCACCTGCAGGTACGAGGGCATGAAATTGGGCTGGAGCTCCTTCTGCAGGCAGGCGAAAAACGGCTTGGGTTCAATAGTCTGCCCCTCGAACAGCTCGACTGCGGCCACCAGGTCGCTCTCACCGGGCGCGCCCGAAGCGGCTGGTATTCCGTAGACGCACACTTCGCTAATCTGGGGCTGCTTGCCGATCACCATCTCCACATAATCCGGCTGTATGAAGTCACCCGAGCGCCGCAGTTCGGTGCCCTTCCTGTAATCGAAGAACAGCCAGCCTTCCTTATCCTTGTGCACCATATCGCCCGTCCTCAACCACCCGCCCCTCGTTTTCTCCTTCGAGGCGTCGGGCAGTCCCAGGTAATCGACACGGGTCTCTCCCTTGGTCATGCGGCAGATCATCTCACCCGTGGCGCCGGCCGGCAGGTCGTTATCGCCCTCATCAACCACCCTCAGCTCCAGTATACCGGGAATGGTCTTGCCGAACGACCCCACCGGCCCCTGTCCGACAGGCTTGTAGGCGAATCCGCCCTCGACCGAGCCGTACCATTCCAGTATCTTGACGTCAAACCTCTTTTCGAAGTCGTCCCAGATAGCGGGCGGGGTGCCTGCGCTGAGCACGGTGCGCACCGGGTTCTGCGCATCATCCGGCCTGGCGGGCTCGTTATAGATGGCAGCCATCATGCCGCCCAGCAGCGAAAAGGATGTGCAGCCGTATTTGCGACAGATGTCCCAGATGCGGCTCTTGGTGAAACGCGGGCTGATAACGGCCTTGATGCCCAGGCTGAGGGCCGGGAAAAAGGTCACCGCCTGGGCGTTGCCGTGCGTGAGCGAAAGCCCCGTGTAAAGCACATCCTCCTTCTTATATCGCCAGACCAGGCTGGTGAGTATGTTGTACATGCCCGTGCGGTTATTGCGCACCATGACGCCCTTTGGCTCGCCCGTTGTGCCCGAGGTGTAGACGATCTGCATGGGGTGACGCACGTCGAATATCTTCTGCTCGACAGTATCCCAGGCCGAGGCCTCTATAGTCTCATTCAGTACTTCGTACCTGGGGGAAACGGGGATATTCTGTTCCGGCAGATACACGGCGATGACGTGTTTGATCGAGGGAGCATCTTTCAGTACCTCTTCGAGCTGCTCCAGGCATTCCCCAGAGACGATCACGGCCCTGGACTGGGAGTTGTTGAGCATGTACTTGAGGCGTTCACCCCGGTTGCGCGGGTCGATGGGGACCGTGACCGCGCCGGTGGTAGTCCCGGCCAGCAAGGAATAGACGAACTCGGGATGGTTGCGCATCAGAACCGCGAAATTATCGCCAGTGCCTATCCCTTTCTTGGTGAAAAGTCCCGCTATCTTGTTGGAGTTTTCATACAGCTTGCGATAGGTGAGGACGTCCTCTTCTCGTTCCCCCCTTTCAAAGATGAAGACCTCCCTGTCGGGCGATTCCTCAGCCCTGATTTCCACCAGATGTGAGGCTATTACCTGGTTAAGATGCGCCTTGCTTCCCATCGCTCAGCCTCCTTTGCGAGCATCATTCCTGCTCGATAGCGCCGATGAACCCCCTGGTGAAGGTGGGGAACTCCTTGTTGAAAGTCTCCTTCCAGTGCTCGTCAGTCCAGTACTGGTGGCGGTCGAAGTAGGGGTCGTTTTTGGCCACGCTGACCGATACCGTGACGGCCATATCCACGTTTTCCATCTTGTTCAAAGCGAACGAGGCGAATCCCAACGTGCTGAAAACGCGGCAGTAAAGGCCCAGGCGCCAGGCCATGGAGGCCGCTGCTCCGGCGGCGATATTGAGGTTGATGGCCTTGAACTGGCAGCTCGGCCCGCGCGCCGTCAGCGATTCAACCTCCTCGGCCCGGTTCATCTCGGCGCACGACTTGTAGCCGCAGGCCCCGCAGTTGAAATTGAGATCGGATTTTCTCCTATCCCCGAACATCATCAGGGCGCAGGGTTCCTTGATCAGCTCCATGAGGAACCTGCCGTCGCGGGCTGCCAGCGGGGACATGTCGGCCAGCGAGTAGCAGAACTCCGCGATCTCCTGCTGGTCTTCTGTGCTCAGGCGGGCTATTTTAACCGTGTTCCTGCCGCCGAAGCGGAAGCTGTTGTGAGCCGCCACCACCATCAGTTCTACCGCGCGGTCCAGGCCGTTTGTCAGCAATTCGTTCATTTCGGTTGCCATTTCATTTTCTCCCTTCAGTGACTCTGCCTAACTGTAAATCGACCTGAACTGCGGCCAGAGGCGTTTGATAATACGGTCGTTCATGGTTGTCTCGTTAATATCCGCATAGTCCTTGGGTACATCGCGGAAAGGGCTTTTCTCGGTAACGGAGATGCCGACCGCCAGGCAGAATCCCGTGTTTTTGGGCACTATCATCATGCGCATGGCGGCAGCGCCGGCCGACCAGTAGACTCCATAGTCGATTCCCATATTCCTGGCCGTGGAGATGATAGCCTCGATGGCATAGGATATATTGTTGGCGCGGAAGAGGCAAAGCGGCCCGGTATAGGCGATGCCCGGCTCCCGTTCCAACTTGGGCACCTTGCGCTGGTATTCGCAGGTCAGATGGCCGCACATGTTGCAGTTGATATCGGCGGCATCGGTCAGGCAGCGGATCGATGTGACTATGAGAACCGCGTTGGCGTCCCGCAGCATCATGGCGTCCCTTTTGAAGAAATCCCACTTCTCGTTTTCGCCCGACATCTGCTCGGTGGCCTGGCAGAGGTCTTCGATGTCGCACTCATCGTCGATGATTTGTATGGTACATTCGCCCACGCCGCCCACCCGGGGAGACGTGGTGGCGCTTGCCAGCAGCAGGCGCGCCGCGATCTTAGCGGCCTGACGCCGGTCATCCTCATATTGCTTGATGCTTCTCTCTACGCTCATCCGGTACCTCCCGTAGTAAAGGCTATATCTCGAGCCCGTATTTCTTGGCTATGCCTGGATAGGCCGCATAGGCCGGTTTGAGCATGGGCAGCAGCTTGAGTACCTTGGGCAGGGGCCCCTTGGCCTTCATCAGCCCCTTGGCCAGGCCCACTGGCATAGTGATCTGCTGCAGCCAGAACCGGTGGCAGGTGTCCCCGCTCAACCACATCTCGATGGTTGGCTTGATATCGGCCGGCCCGCAGATCACCTTACCCTCACGCGTCAGCCAGATAAAGCCGTCCGGATGGTCTATGGTGAACTTGATGACGATATCGGCCTCGATAAATTTGGGACCTACCGTGGGATCGTTGACCAGGGTATTAAACAGCTCGCCCAGCACCTCGTACATCTTTTCCGTGGTCTGAAATACAGCCATCTAACCTCCTCCTCTGCGAATATTTAAGCGGCGTGAGCATATTACACCAACCGGCAGAGCATTTACAAGATATCCCCGTATATCTGCAGGGTAACGCGCACAAGTTGCACTATGCCTATTATCAGCAGCATGGCCCAGGTAGCAGCCTTGAAGGTCTTTGATTCCATCTTGATAAAGCTGCCGATTACCACACCGGCGATGAATCCAGGCAGCAACAGCGCCGCCAGTTCCAACGTGAGGATGCCGGCCTGGTCGCCGGCCCACATACTGATAAGCAGCGCCAGGTTAAGTATCAGCCAGAGCACGGACAGCGTGGAGCGAAATTCTGCAGGGTCGTCTATCTCCCGTCCGGCATAGTAGACGATGGGCGGCCCGCCCGAGGCGAACAGGCCCTGGAACAGCCCGCCTGCGAAGATGACCGGTGCAGAGATCCAGCGGCTGAGCGGCACTCGTTGGACACCAGTGCTGCGGTAAAGGGACACCAGTTCGAGCGTCGACGTGACTATTATAAACAGGCCCAGCACGGCTATGAGAAGGGTCTCGCTGGCATAATCCCTCAGCAGTATGCCGGCGGCCAGGCCTACGGCTGCCAGCGGAAGTATGCTCACCAGTATTATCCGCCAGCGTATGTGGCCGTGCCAGCGGATGATCAGCCAGGCGCTCTGCAGTGTGCCGATGGTCACCAGCGCGGGCAGCAGCGTTTCCATGGGAAAGAGGAATATTCCCAGCGAGAGGGCGATGATGGTCGAGCCGAAACCCAGGTAGGTTTCCACCGAATGGGCCAGCACCAGGATCAGCGCCAGTATCGCGATATCGGTCCAGGCAAAGGGTATAAGCACGGCTATTTTACGCGGTACAGGTCGTTGAAATACTGCGTGGTTATCTCCTTAGCCTGTGCGCGGTCGGGAAGCGAGCCGATCATGCCGTAGATCGCGGCCTCGCCGGATATGTCTTCCTGTTTCAAAAGGGAGACCTCTTTGACCGCCTCTGCGAAGTCCTTGAGGAAGGGCTCGACGATTTTCAGGTGCATAGGAGATACGGTAAAGTGCAGGGTGGGCGGCATGTGCTGGCTGTCGATATTCCAGCCGCGCGCCTTCATGGCGTCTCCCAGCGCGTAGACGTTCAGAGTATCGCTGCCGACGGCGAAGGTGGTGGCGGGCGGATCTCCGATAATATGTAGTCCGGGGATGCGTCTGATGCCCTCCATCAGCAGTCGTGTCGCCTCCATGGCGTCTTTAGCCAAACGCATGTAACCTTCCCAGCCCAGGAACCTCATGACAGACCACGCGGCTGCGACAGGCCCTCCCGATCGCGCTCCCGAGATGGCGGGCGTGGCGTAAACGCCCCCGTTCCAGTCCGTATAGACGAAGAGCTGGTATTTTCTCAGCTCCTGGTTTCTGTACGTGATGGTGGAAGCGCCCTTGGACACGTAGCCGTATTTATGGACGTCGGCGGACATGGATTTTACTCCCGGCACGCGGAAATCGAAGGGTGGGATGGGGTGGCCCAGCTTCTCCAGGAACGGCAGCATGAATCCCCCGACGCAGGCGTCCACGTGGAACCATACACCTTTCCTGTCCGCTATGGCCGCCATTTTGTCAATGGGATCGATGATGCCGTGGGGATAGGAGAAAGCGGATCCCATGGCGAAAATGGTGTTGGAATTAAAAGCCTTCTCATAGGCGTCTAAATCTACCACCGATGATTCGCTGGTGGGCGCGATCACGGTTTTAATACCCAGGTAATAGGCGGCCTTGTTGAAGGCGGGGTGCGCCGAGCGGGGTATGACCATCTCCGGCTCTTTCACCTCCGGACGTTTTTCCCTGGCGTAATCCCTGGCCGCTTTGACCGCCATGATAATGCTCTCGGTACCGCCGGAGGTCATGTTTCCGGCAGCCGTAGCGCCGCCATGGAGCAGGTCGGTAGTCATGGCGATTACCTCAGTTTCCATGCGCAGCAGGCTGGGGAAGGCGAAGGGGCTGAGACCGTTTTCGAAGACGAAGGTACTGAGGGCGTTCTCTACCACCCTGCTGACATCCTCCGATGCCCTGAATACCATACTGAAGGCGCGAGCTCTCTTCCAGTCCATATCATTGGATTTGAGCGCGGCTAATTCGCTCTTCAGCTCATTGAAAGATATACCCTTTTGTGGAAATTCCATAGCAGCCTGTCACCTCCTACCATATAGTAGATGCACAGGCCGGATAATTCAAGGTAGCGTTAAAGTTCAGTTAATGGTTTATCGTCAGGTCTGATCACTAGTGTTGTTGACAGTGACAGCGTCTCTCCATTGCGGGAGACGGTTATCTTAATGACGTCGCCGTCGTCCATGCGCCAGATGCTCTTGGCGAGCTGTGCAACCGAGTTTACCTCACGGTCGTTGATGCAAAGAATGATATCTTTCACCTTCAGCCCGACGACCGCGGCAGGCGCACCGGATTCGACTTGGGTGATAACAGCGCGGCGCTGGCTGCCAGTCGTTGCCACAATAAGCTGAGGCTGCATATCTTCTGCTATGATGCCCAGGTAGGGATGGTCGGGTATGCCGTGTTTAACCACGTCATCGAAAATATACTTGGCCGTATTCATGCTTATGGCAAAGCCGACGTTTTGAGCAAAAAGTGCGTGAGCGCTGTTGATGCCCACCACCTCACCGTCCATATTGACCAGGGGACCTCCGCTGCTGCCTGTGCTGATAGCAGCATCGGTCTGGATCATATCGTAATAAGGGACTCCCTGCATAACGAATGAGCAGTCGTGCTTGCTCACAATGCCGGCTGTGGCTGCGCCGACACCGTCAGCCGGGGATAAACCAAGCGGATTTCCCAGGGCGATAACGTAGTCGCCCACGCGCAATTTATCGGAATCGCCGATTACAGCCGCCGTCAGTCCATCTGCGTCGATCTTGACCACAGCAAGGTCCAGCAGGGGATCAGGGTATACCGCCGTAGCTTCGCGGGTGCTCATATCATACAGCGTGACCCATACTTTATCGGCATTTTCAATCACATGCCGGTTGGTTAGAATCAGCCCGTCGCTACTAAAGATTACTCCTGAGCCGCCTTCAAGCGAGGATTTGGCCCCGGAAGGCCCGTTCTTTTCAACGTAAATAAAGACCAGTGACGGCATAGCTTTTTCAATTGCCGCTGAGTAGGCGGGCTGCTGCGTAAAACGCGGATAATAAGCTTTTTCTACCGGTTCTATACCGGCCACCTTATCAGGCGTCCTTTGCGTCCAGTACCAGGTCGTGGCTAGAAGAAACGCGCAGAGAGCGAGGATAATTATCCTGTAAGGTAATTTGGATCCTTTATTGTTATTCATAGTAATCTGTTTCCAGTACTTAAGAATAAGCTGAAGGCGGGATAACAAACGTGACTTTAGGCACATTTCGCATGGTTTGGGGTAGTACTTTAGTAAGCGGACGATGCAGCTATGGGAGATATGAATACGATCAATGAAAAACGGGCAACATGCAGAATTCCAGAGGGTGCGGAAGGTAAATAGATTTACATAATACTCTAATCCGCAGCATCGCGGGCTATTTTAGAGGCAGGGACTGATGCCATGGTGTGCATGGCCCTAGCGACCAGTTTTTTTCTTTTTCCGCTTACCGAGTATACGTCGGCCTCGGTAAAGAGGATATTTCTACCCGGCTTGGTCACACGGCTGTGGCATTCGAGGTATTCTCCGTCTGCGGGTTGAAAATAATTGATTTTATATTCGATGGTCAGTATGCGCCGTCCTTCCGGTACCAGCGAGAAACTGGCATATCCTGCGGTATGGTCGGCCATGGTGGCGATCAGGCCGGCATGGGCGAAGCCGTCCTGCTGGAGATGATGCTTCTGCAGCTTGATCCTGGTGATAAAGACGCCCGGCTGCAGGGACACGGTGACCAATCCCAGGTACTTTGTGAAACCCTGTACGGCATCCTTTTTCAGGTATTCAAGCTTGGCCTTCTCAACTTTCATGCAGCCTCTCCTGATCCAAAATCAGGTATTAGTATAACCCATCTTAAATACAAAATTAATTATGATCACAGCGGAGCGTGGTGTTAAGATGTATGGCCACTGCAGTCGGCCTCACGGCAACCTACGGCTGGCTTATGTTATAGTTGTCAGGAACGGTCACTGAGGAGCGCCGAGATCGAAGTCGTAGAGATAACGTCAAATCTGAAATTGTTGGACCCTCATCTTCCGATACCTGGCTATAACAGGTTTATCGGGAGTTACCTGGTACTTGGCGCTAAGAACGCCATCGTTGATCCTGGACCCACATCAGCCAAACCCGGACTGCTCTCGGCCCTGGCAGGAGCCGGCCTGCGGCCGGAAGATGTTCATTATGTTGTGCTCACGCATATCCATATCGACCACGCCGGAGGCGCCGGGACCCTCATCAAGGAACTGCCCAATGCGACGGTGCTCGCCCATAAACGCGCACGCCCGCACCTGGTGGATCCTGCCATGCTGTGGAACGCCAGCCTTAAGACACTGGGGGACCTGGCGATGAAATACGGCCCGATCGAGCCGGTACCCACAAATCGGGTAAAAGAAGCAACCGACCACATGCGAATCGACCTGGGTGGCACGGTACTGGAGATATATTTGACTCCAGGCCACGCGGTCCATCATTTGAGCCTGTTCGATGGTTCAGCGGGCATACTTATGGCGGGTGAAGCGGCGGGTGTCTGTGTCAACGGCGTCATCAGACCTGCCACTCCGCCTCCCTTCAAACTGGAAGAGACCATGGCCTCCATAGACAGACTGATCGAGCTTGAGCCGGATAAGATATGTTACGGGCACTTCGGTTGCTACGACAACGGGCTGGGACGGTTGAAGCTTTACAAAGAAAAGCTTTTACTCTGGTGTGAAGTGATTAAATCGGAAATAGTCAAAGGGACCAGGCCAGAGGCGATACTACCAGTACTTGAAGAGAAAGACAGTGACCTGGCTTACCTCGATAGATTGAATGAGGACGAATATGCTCGCGAACTGATCCTGCTCAACAACAGTATTTACGGGATGGCGGGGATAGCGCATTGATGAAGTGTGCGCAGCCTATACAAGCACCTGCCCTTCTATTAGCGACTCCGCATCTTCTTGCATAAGTTTGACTATGTGGCCGTTCAGCACCTTCTTCATCTCCCCCACTATGCTCCTCCCCTTGTTCAGTCCTCCGGCAAAGACCATAACCTTATCCATCAGTTCGTCGTTGTTATAGGCGGCTGAAACCACATGGCCTGCGGCGCATTCTGTACCGGTCAGGCGCCGGCCGGTCAATATCAGTTCTTCAAAGATGTGCATAGGCAATACGTTTGTCAGCAGCGCCCGGGTGCCCGGGAGTATCGGGTACTGCCGGTCTATCACCGGAATGCAAAAGAAACCCCTGTCCGACCTCATGAAGCGGAAATCGAAACAGCATGAGAGGACAGCCCCGCCTCCGAAGACGTGACCGTTAAGGGCGGCTACGGTTATCAGGGGGTAGGTGAGCAGCCGCCTCCTGAGCATAAGGTCCATGACCAGGAATTGCCTGACCTCAGCCTTGTTGCCTTTTTCCAGGCTTGCAAGTATCCAGTCGATATCGAAGCCGTTGGTCCATATGTGAGTATGCCCTGACTTAACCACAAGCGCCAATGCCTCGGTTTCCCGCTCTATAGTATCGAGCATCGCGAGTAGTGATGTAACCATGTCGATGTTAAGCTTGTTGTCGGCTTCGCCCATCGTCACCAGCGCCACTTTATCATTCAATTCCCAATCAATCCTGGCCATATTTTTATATCTCCTATCCTGTTCCCTTAATCGATGCCCTGATATCCCTGCAGGTTTTATCTGTGGCGAGAGGTGGCTGCTTCACTCTTTATAAATTCGGCGATCCTACCGGTCGGAGTGCCGGGGCCGAACACCTCCCTTACGCCCAGGTCTTTCAGCCGCGGGATATCCTCATCTGGTATAATGCCTCCGACAACGATCAGCACGTCCTTCACGCTGATCTCTTTTAGCCCGATGATAATTCTGGGCAGTATCTCAAGGTGCGCGCCGGACAGTATGCTTAAGCCGATTACATCGACGTCTTCTTGGACCGCTGCCCTGACGATGGCTTCGGGCGTTTGCCTGATCCCGGTATAGATCACTTCCATGCCGGCGTCACACAGCGACCTTGCGACGACCTTGGCTCCCCGGTCGTGCCCGTCCAGGCCGGACTTGGCGATCAGTACACGAATATTTTGTTCTTGTACCATCATCTCAATCTCCCGGGCTATTATTAAAAAATCAGGAACTCTTTCTGCGTCCCGAATACGGTACGTAAAACATCACATATTTCCCCAACACTGGCATAGGCCTCGACGCACTCGAGGATAGCGGGCATAGTATTCTCCCGGCTCTCCGCAATCTTGGCCAGGTTGCTCAACGTCTGTTTGCACCGTCCAATATCTCTATTTTGCCTGACATCTGCGAGGCGTTTTTTTTGGATTTTTTCTATTGCGGGATTAATTCTGGTCAACCCGGATACCTTCGCAGTCGACGAGACGAACTTGTTAACGCCCACGACAACGGTCTGGCCGCTGTCAACCGCTTTTTGCTGGTTATAGGAGTTTTCCTGTATCTCCCGCTGCTGAAACCCCTGCTCGATGGCGGCCACGGCGCCCCCGACCCTGTCTATCTTATCGATATAGCCGGCGGCATTTTGTTCCAACGAATCGGTCAGGGACTCGACGTAGTAGGAGCCGCCCAGGGGATCGACTACGTCGCCGACAGAGCTTTCATGCGCCAGCACCTGTTGTGTGCGCAAAGCGATGGTCACGGCCTCTTCCGACGGTGTAGCGTAAGCCTCGTCAAAGGAGTTGGTATGCAGCGACTGCGTCCCTCCCAGGATAGCCGCCAGGGCCTGGATAGCCACCCTCACGATGTTATTGTATGGCTGCTGTGCTGTGAGTGTGCAGCCGGCGGTCTGGGTGTGGAACCGCAGCATCATGGACCGCGGATCGCCGGCCTTGAACCTTTCCTTCATTATCTTTGCCCAGAGACGCCGAGCAGCCCTGAACTTGGCCACTTCCTCAAACAGATCATTATGGCTGTCGAAAAAGAATGATATCCTGCCGGCGAATTTGTCTACGTCCAGCCCCGCCTTAATGGCGGCCTCCACATAGGCGATGCCGTTGGCCAGCGTGAAGGCTATCTCCTGTGCGGCCGTGGACCCTGCTTCACGTATGTGGTAGCCGCTGACGCTGATAGTATTCCAGCGAGGCAAGTTATGGTTACAGTAAGCGAATATATCCGTTATCAGACGCATGGAGGGTACAGGGGGGAAGATATAAGTGCCCCTGGCTATGTACTCCTTGAGGACGTCGTTCTGTATCGTTCCTTCGAGTCCGGCTATATCCACGCCCTGCTTCCTGGCAAGTGCGATATACATACACAGTAGAACCGGGGCCGTGGAATTAATGGTCATGGAAGTGCTGACCTTATCCAGGGGTATATCCCTGAACAGGACTTCCATATCTTCCAGCGTATCGATAGCAACCCCGACTTTGCCGACCTCTCCCGAAGCGAGAGGGTGATCGGAATCGTAGCCGATCTGTGTGGGTAGGTCGAATGCTATGCTCAGGCCGGTCTGTCCCTGCTCCATGAGATAGCGGTATCTACGGTTGGATTCTTCTGCCGTGGCAAAACCTGCATACTGGCGCATCGTCCAGAGCCTGCCCCGGTACATAGCTGGCTGGATTCCGCGGGTAAAGGGATACTCTCCCGGGAAGCCAAGAGCCGATTGATAATCGAAGCCGTATAAATCCTCGGGCGTGTAGAGTGAATCGATATCTATGCCGGAGCTGTTTTCAAATCTCTCCCGTCGCCCCGGCAGACTTTTTGACGCTCTCGCCAGTACAGACTCCTGCCAATCCCGTTTACTGTTGCTCATAGACCGCTCCTTGCTAACCAGCTAACCCGGTGAGATTAGCTTTCCGATTCCTGGCTACGACCTTATATAGGCTCGATAACTTTCTGATGCGGGCTTACCTGATGACCAGATTGTATAATATTATACTATTGCTCATCAGCATATGGCCTGCAGTAATGGGATCGCCAGCCGGGAATGAAGAAATAGTGATTGGTGTGGGCCGGACAAAGTGATAAGACGATGAAAGACGTGGGTTAACCGGATCTGCGATAGTCTATACTGGAGCTTGGCTGCAACTTCAACGGACGGCCATCAATTATGATGGAGGTGGGTATTCTAAAGGAAAGACAGACTCTTACACCGGGTGTAAAATCAGCTCTTTTTCCTTGCGATTGGTTTGGTCAGCTGTCTTGCAGTAGGTGCTCTTGGAACCGCTTTTTGAGATATCCCTGTAACAGCCACCGGCGCGGTGCCCATAGGCAAATCCTTCCATCTCATTACAAACAATGCAGGACTGGTATAGTCGGCATTTCTGCCAGTAATCACATTTGCCTTTCATATAGCACCCTCCTGTGCATGGCTCAATTTTTATCAATCAAGTATATTTTATCGCACTTATATAGCCATTGCAATATGCTTGAAAAGATCTAATATTGTCACATATCCCGGGATGCATGATAAGATATGGAAAACCGATAGTGCAGATTGACATAATAACAATGCAGGTAATATCGCTGATACAGCAGCAAGTACATCGAGGGGGGCAAATAGACTATGAGATTTAGGGGAGTCGATTATTACGATATAAATAGTCTACTGACAACCGAAGAGAAAATGACCCGTGATATGGTCAGAGATTTTATGGAAAATGCGGTTAAACCGTATGTTGTTGAGGCATTTCACAAAGAACAGCCACTGGATATGAAAAAGCTGGCGCCCGAAATGGGCAAGCTTGGTATTATCGGCTCCTTTATTCCAAAAGAATATGGTGCGGCCGGAACAGGGTATGTATCGTTTGGCCTTATATCGCAAGAGGTAGAGCGAGTAGACAGCACACTGAGAAGTTTTGTCGCGGTATCATCAGGTTTAGTAATGTATCCCATCTGGAAATATGGGTCCGCGGAACAGAAATCTAAATGGCTTCCCCTACTTGCCAGAGGAGAGGTAATCGGCTGCTTCGGCCTGACGGAACCCAATGTTGGTTCCGATGTGTCTTCACTGGAAACGAATGCCATAAAGAAGGGAGATAAATGGGTAATCAATGGCAACAAGCAATGGATAAGTGAAGCATCCATCGCTGACATCGCTGTTATCTGGGCCAGGACAGAAGACGGCATAAGAGGCTTCCTGCTGGAAAAAGGGATGCATGGATTTGAACAGAAGGCTACTGAAAGGAAGGGCTCGATGCGCGCTGGTGATGTAGGTGAACTGTATTTCTCCGATTGTGCAGTCACTAATAATAGCCTGTTGCCGGCATCGGGCGGATTAAAATCACCCCTTTCGTGCCTCAACCAGGCTCGATACGGTATCTCCTGGGGCGCCCTTGGCGCTGCGATGGATTGTTATGAAGCGGCCCTGAATTATGCCAGGGAACGCAAACAATTTGGTTCTCCGATAGGATCATATCAGTTGGTACAGGAAAAGCTTGTTAATATGCTTATTGAGATAACTAAAGGGCAGTTGATATCATATCAGTTGGGAAGGCTGATGGATCAGGGGTCCGCCAAACCTGCTCAGATATCGCTTGCGAAAAAAAACAATGTAAATGTTGCACGTTTCTGTGCCAGGACTGCCCGCGAGGTCCTCGGAGCCAATGGCATCTCACTCGATTATGCGCCGATCAGGCATATGGCAAATATCGAGTCAGTATATACCTATGAGGGGACGGACGATATGCATACTTTAATCATAGGAAATGATATCACGGGCCTTTCGGCTTTCAGTAAATGAACTGATCTCAAATCCATCAGGTATCTCCTAACAGCTTGATATTGCAGCCGGATCGATGGCTTAAGGTGAAAAAAATTGAAAACTCTGAAGGGGGGCCGAGATGAAGGTACTGGCACTTAATTCCAGCGCCCGCACAGGTGGGCAGAGCAAAACTGAGATGATGCTCGAGCATTTCGTTAAGGGCATGAGCGATGCCGGCGCAGAGGTGGAAGTCGTCAATCTTAAACAGAAAAAGATCAACTATTGCATTGGATGTTATAGTTGCTGGACCAAGACGCCCGGCGTCTGCGTACACAAAGATGATATGACCAGGGAACTTCTCCCTAAATTTGTCGAATCCGATACCGTTGTTTTAGCGTCTCCCCTTTTCCATTATCAGGTTAACGCCCGGATGAAGACCTTTATCGAGCGCACGTTGCCGGTGATGCTGCCCTTCCTGCAGCGTAGGGGAGAGGTCACATCTCATCCTCTCCGCGGCAAACACCCTGCCATCGTTCTGATCTCCGTGGCCGGATTCCCCGAGATGTCGGTATTCGATGCGCTGTCGTTCTGGGCTAAAAAGACCTACGGCAGGTCAGGGGCATTGCTGGCTGAGATATATCGACCTGCTGCCGAGGTCATGGTTCATTCCGGCAAAATGTCCGCTATTCTGGCAGCGATGGAACAAGCCGGCATGGAGGTCGTGAAGGACCGCGCAGTATCCAAAGCGACCATGGACCGAATTACGCAACCCATCATGAGTACAGAGATAGTCACAGCAATGGCCAATCTCGCCTGGCAGACCATGATCGATAATCAGGTGACGATGGCCGAGGCAGACAGGCAGGCCGTCGGCATACGTCCCAACTCCATCGAGACTTTAATGGCGATGCTGTCGTTCGGATTTAATCCGCAGAAAGCCGCCGGCAAGACGGGCACACTCCAGTTCAACCTATCGGGAGAACACCCCGGTGCATGCTATTTCACCATCGATAATGGAGATATAATTGCCTTCCAGGGTGTAGCAGAGAAAGCCGAGTGCGTTATCGATGGCCCCTTCGAAGTGTGGGCCGATATAATCGAGGGCAAGGCCGATGGAGCCAAGATGTTCGCGGATGGAAAGTACAAGGCACAGGGAGACATCTCTTTATTGATGATTTTTGGCAACGATTGAGTCAGGAAAAGGAGACTGAAATGGAGCATTTTCCGGCGTTTATGAAAAGTCAATCCAATGCAATAGCTTCCGGGTCACAGAGCAAGGGTGTCCAGGGCTATGTCTATGACGGCGCCGGCGGCAGCCAGATGGCCTTCTGGGAATGCAGCACAGACGGAAAATCCCTTGAACATGTTCACGACTACGATGAATATTTCATCGTAGTGCAGGGATGCTATACGTTGATCATTAACGGCAAGAAAATTCCTGTGTCAGCCGGTGAAGAGTACCTGCTGCCCGGGGGTATGACCCACGCGGGGGAGTTCATCAAGGGAACAAGGACCATACACGCCTTCGGTGGTAAGCGTGCCGAACGCGCGCAGCCATCTCTTCAAGAATAATTTGGCACTATTAAATAATCCGCTGACGTCAAAATAATAATGAAAATGTTAGTAATCCTCGGGCATCCTGATAAAGAGAGCTTTAACCATGCCATTGCAGAGACTGTCGTAAAGACGTTGCGCGACAACGGCCACGACGTTGTTTTTCACGACCTTTATAAAGAAGAGTTCCCTCCCGTCGTACTTTCTGCGGAGCTCGCAAAAGACACGCATTTGCCATCAATAATAGCCAGGCATATTACTGAGATTGTTACCGCGGATGGTATCATTATTATCCATCCCAACTGGTGGGGCCAGCCTCCCGCCATACTGAAAGGTTGGATCGACAGGATTATTCGCCCGGGCGTGGCCTACGAGTTTTCTGAAGGAGACAGCGGCGAAGGGGTGCCCAAAGGATTGCTGAAGGCAAAGGCGGCAATCGTATTCACCACATCGAATACACCTCCGGACCGGGAACGAGCGGTGTTCGGCGATCCCCTGGAAACGATATGGAAAAACTGCATTTTCGGTCTCTGCGGCGTAACTAACTTCTACCGCAGGAACTTCGGAGTGATCGTCACCAGCACACCCGGGCAAAGGCGGGAATGGCTTGAGGAAGCCCGAAATATTATGAATAAATATTTCCCTCAGAAAACTTGACTACAGGGCAGTTGCTGCAAACATGTAAATATTAATCTCATATACCCGGGAGCGCCTGCTATGACACAACTTAATCATCTCTTCTCACCAATACAGGTCGGCAGCATGAAGCTGAAAAATCGCATCGTGCTGCTGCCGATGGCCCTTTATGCAAATAACGGCATGCCGTCGGACCGCCAGACGAAATTCCTGCTTGAACGGGCGCGTGGTGGGGCAGGTGTAATCTGCATACCGCTTAATGTCATTCCCGGAGGTTCGGAATTCGTGGGTTCGATGACCTGTGATATGTCTGAGGACGGTTTCATCAAGCCGCTCAGGGAACTGACCTCTCGGGTGCACGACTGCGGAGTCCCAATCGTCGGGCAACTCATTTCGCTTATGTTATGGCGAAAAGATACCGCATCTCCCCTGGAAGTGGTCGGCCCCTCCGAGGTGGCCCTGCGTCCCAAGGCGCACAAGCCGCGGGCCATGACCGTGGAGGAAATCCTCCTGTTCAGCAGCCAGTACGCTGAGGCTGCCAAGCGGGCTCGGGAAGCGAACTTCGACGCGATAGAGATCATGGGCGGGATAGGGGGAACCATAAGCAGGTTTATGTCTCCGGCTGCTAACCGGCGGCAGGACGAGTACGGCGGAACATTTGAAAACCGGATGCGGATGCCCCTGGAGGTAATGCGGGCGATCAAGGAAAAGACGGGCCGCGATTTCACTATCCTGTGGAGGTATTCCGGGCACGAGTTCGTCGATGGCGGATATGCCGAAGAAGAAGGAAGCGAGATAGGCCGTGCCCTGGAATCTGCCGGCGCCGGCTGGCTGAATCTGCAGGTGGGCTGGCACGACAGCACGGTCCCACTGGTTACAAAGGAAGTCCCCCAGGGCAATTTTGTTTATATCGCTGATAGGATCCGGAAGTCGGTCAGTATTCCCGTAGTCGCAGGCTACAGGATCACCGACCCGGAGATGGCCGATCGCATAATAGCCGACGGGAAGGCCGATCTCATCGGGATGGCGCGGGCCCTTATCAGCGACCCGGAGCTTCCCAACAAGGCTGCCGCGGGCCGCATCCATCAGATAAACCGCTGCATCTGCTGCTGCCGCTGCCTGGACCAGGGCCTTGCGCAGCACATACCGGTCGAGCTATGCAGCGTCAATCCCAGGGTAGGGGATGACATATTGACGGACATCGTCACGGCGCCGGTTAAGAAGAAAGTCCTTATCGTGGGGGGTGGACCCGCAGGGATGGAGGCGGCCAGGGTGGCGGCGCTGAGAGGGCACCAGGTGACCCTCTGGGAGAAGTCCCATCGCTTGGGCGGGTTGCTGCAGTATGCCAGAATCCCCTCTGAGAAGTGGGAGATTGGTTATTTCATCGACTATCTCACGTGTCAGATAAAAGACCTTGGAGTAAACGTTGTCCTCGATAAGGAAGCTGACTGTACATCCATCATCGATGAAAGTGCAGACGCGGTGATACTTGCCACCGGCTCTATACCCTGTGGTCTCCAGGTATGCGGGGACGCCGGGGCGGAGATAATAACGCCGCTGGACTTTTTAAGCGGCCGGAAGACCGCGGGAGCGAACGTTGTTATTATCGGCGGGGGAATGATCGGTTGCGAGATTGCCAACATGCTTGCCGCCGAAGGCAAAAGGGTGAGTATACTGGAGATGATGGAAAGGGTCGGTACGGACATCGGCCCGACGGAGCGCTTCATTATGCTATCATCGCTCAGGCAACGGGGCGTAGCCATGGAGGCAAAGACCATGGCGACCGAGATCACCCAAGCAGGAGTAATGGCCGTCCGGGATGGAAACACGAAGCTTTTCGAAGCGGATACGGTAATAGTGGCTACGGGTATGCAGCCGGACAACGAGCTGTCTCTCAGACTGACCGGGATGGGCCGGGAGTTCTACGCGATCGGCGATTGTGTCGAGCCAAAGAGAATCGGGGAGGCTGTCAAGAGTGCCTACCGGACAGCATCCAAAATCTAAGAAGAATCATTACGGATGTCTATATCAACCGCACAGGTTGCGCACCAGCTGGATATAGTAATTGATCATCTCTCCATAGTTTGTTATAGAGATCCTCTCGTTCATGCCGTGCAGCATGTCCAGATCGTCGCCGTACAGCCTCTCCGGCAGGAACCGGTATATATTGGGTGACAGCCCTATATAATGAATGCAATCGGTGCCGCCTATGCTTATCATGGGCGCAACCAGCACGTCCGGCATTACCTCGCGTACGGTCCTAGTTAGTACCTTGAAACTCCAGGTATTGGTGCTGGATACCGGCGAGGGGTCATTAGCGAATACGGGTGCAGGCTCAATCTTCACGCGGGGATCATTGATAACCGCTTTGACCCGGTCGGTTACGCTTTGCATGGTGTCACCTGGCAGTATACGGAAATTAACCACCGCGGTAGCTCTGGCGGGAAGCACGTTATCCCGCTGGCTGCCTTCAAACATGGTGGGGGCTGCGGTGGTTCTGATAGTGGCATTGGTACCCGGTGACGACGTGAGCTCGCCCTCTATCACTGGACCGAACAGCCACATGTTGGCGAAGATCATTTTATAGGGGAAAGACATTTCCGGTCCGAGGTAATCGAATAAATCGGCGGCGGGGCCGGTCATGCGCGTGGGGAAGCGGTTGTTCTGCAGTTTATCTATAGCAGCAGCCAGGATACCCACGGTAGTCTGATCAGGGCGCATTGAGGAAGCGCCTCCAGCGGACTCCGCCACCAGCCGCAGCGAGAGGTAACCTTTTTCAGCGACTGCAATTAGGGCAACGGGAGCTTTCACCCCCGGCACCTCGCCCTGCGTTACAAACATTCCTTCATCGTAAATAGAGTCAAACTGGATACCCTGAGCCTTAAAATACTCGGCGATTTTGGCCGCGCCTTCCTGGCCTCCCACCTCTTCATCGAAGCCCAGGGCAATATAAATCGTGCGGGACGGTTTGAAGCTATCCTTAATCAGGTATTCAGCCGTCTCGAGTATGCTCATTAAAGAGCCCTTGTCATCTATCGCACCGCGGCCCCAGACGAATCCATCGGCTATGTCTCCCGAGAAAGGCTGATGTTTCCAGCCTTCCTCCTGGGCCGGCACAACGTCCTGGTGCGCCACCAGGAGAACAGGCTGCTTCTGGCTGTCGCTGCCTTTCCAGATATACAGCAGGCAATAGCTGTTGATTACTTTTTTCTCAAGGGTGGAGTTGACCAGGGGGAACGATTTCCCGAGGTAATCCTGCAGAGCAGCAAATTGAGTGTAGTCGACTTCGGAGGCGTTAATGCTGGAGACAGTCTTGAATTTCAGGGCGCTGGAAAGACGCCCGGCAGCTCCGTCCAAATCTATGGGATAGCTGAACTTTTGATCGACGGCCACCTGTTTTGAATTAAATGTTGCGGTCTTGATGGCGATTGCGGCCGCCAGGACAACGATTATAGCTGCGATGCAAATGAGCGCAATAACCCATACCTTCATTTTCTTCATCTTAAGCTCCCTTTCTGATATTTCTTAATATTTTACAGGGGAATCCCTTGCTCCAGGAGGGAGCGGGCAAGCGTCCCGCGGGACCTGCCGTTGATAGTCACTTCGATCTGAGTTTCTGCGGCCCCCGTGCATTTCATGATCAGAAGGGAATCGTAGATCTCATCTACATCTAAGATAATTGATGAGTGTTGAATGTCCGCGCGCCGGACATGGCATCCGTTGACACCGAAGGCGTTGCCTCGTGCGGCATCGACGTAGAGGTCCCCCCAGCGGATCTGAGCGAGCGCCGCCGCCGCCACGGCCGTGCCACCGCCCCAGTCAGGTATGACGTATCCCTCGATCTTGACGTCGAGACCCGCGTGGCCGTAGTTCTCAGCGACAGCGCCCCGGTCGGACGCGGCCATGGGCCGAACGTTGGCGGGAGCCACCGAGCGATGTTCCTCGAGATACATGAGGGTGAAGGCCGCGCGGAGGGCCGCAATTCCGCGCTGAAACAGCTCAGCTTCCCCGGTGATCCCGTACCACTCCATGAGCAGGGGGGCGAAAAGGGCCTGGCGTGCATCGTTCCACTCTGCATCGTTATTGATGCTTGAAAATCCTCCGCGAGTGTCTATATCCAGGAAAGGCGCGTTCCAGATCTGCTGAAACAGCAGCAGGAGATCCAGAGCCGCACGTCCGTGGGTCAGGTAACGTTGCTCGTGCGTGCACTGGTATAGATTCCCCAGCAGATCGGCGGTCCATGAGATACAGAGAGCGCCCTGGGGAAGAATGCCGGTGGAAACGTCTTTCCATCCCAATGACTTGGGCGAGCAAGAGAAAAAGACCTCGGTATCGAACCACGCATGCCGTGGGAAGACGTTCTCGATAATGAAGTCCGCGATCCGCCGCGCAGATTCCAGATATTTTTCCCTGCCCGTCGTCCTGAAGAGGGACACCAGGAACATGCCGGCGGCGGCGCTCGATGCGCTCTCAGCCAGAACCGGCTCGGCCTGAGGCGTACCGTCTTTCCGTACCTTCACCCAGGTCGGGATGGCCCCCGAGGGAAGCTGTGAACGGCAGAAAAAGTCGCCCAGCCCTTCGCATCGTTCGCGGAAAAGCGTCCCCTTCTTATTGAGGAAGCGGTCGGCGGCGAGCATCCACCATCCTGTCACCGCCGCATCGGGTGTGTGATAGGCGCTCGTATACCGCCACACGCGTGAGCCGGGTACCCAGCCGGGGTGTTCGCCATCTCCTGCGAAAATAGACGGAAAGATACCCGCCCCGGCCGGCGCAGCCAGAGCAAGGTTCCACATGGCGCGGGCATGTTCCTCCAGGCCGCGATCACGCCAGCTACGGGCATAATACATAAGGCCGAAAGAAGTCCGCACATTATTCAAGAATATCGTGTTCCAGAGGTGGGGGTGAATGCCGCGTGTATTCCATGATATGAGAGAGAGTTTTTCTCTGAGTGAGAGGGTCGGCGTGAACAGGTAGTTCATCGCGACGCCCAGGGTGGTATCGTTCGGCAGTTTCCTTGATCCCTCGCTGAGTCCGGGGCGCACGATGCGCCCGCAGATACCTCCACACTCCTTTCCGGACAGGCTGAATCCACGCCAGAGGCCATAGCTCTCGAAGGTGTTTTCGAATGAGAGCCGCGCGTATTGTTCGAACGGTTTGACCTGGGGACCGATCGAGGATGCCAGGTTTTTCTCGCCGTAGCGCTGCCAGAGGAAACGCAGCACCGACTGATATGCAAGAGGTCCTGCTTCGAGATCGAATAGTAGCGTAAACCCAATCTGGAGCATGTCGCCGGGCTGAAGGGTAGCTGCTGATCCTGTCGGGGAGTAGTAGACATGGCCGTGCGGCCTGTAATTCTGCAAGGCGTAGCAGAGCCGTGGGGCGAGGTCAACCTCCTGCCCCTTTCGCGGGAGGTCGAAATCCATAACAGTGCGCAGAGGGCTGGCGCCGTACAAGTCCAGGTGCGGCACAAGAGCTACCTGAACGCCCGCATGCTGCGCAATCAGGCATGGTGAACGAAATACATGGTCCCCGGCCACGTCCCCTGGCCGGGACTTCAATGTAGGTATCCAGGCATAGTCGAGCGGGGCGGCCGGATCACGGCCGGAGCCGGGCGGAAAGATGTACTTGTGGCCGAAAGCCACTACCCGCATCGTTTTGAGGGCGGTCAGCTTTGTGGTCACGTCGAAACCCAGCGCGTCGGTGGCCTCGGTGAAAGTCGTCTCAACGGTCAGATCGGGCCTCTCCAGCCTTGCCGACATCCCGGAGGCGGACGTATAGCGCGTTGCGCGGTTCCGATTTCCCTGGAGCTCCAGGAGGATGTCACCCCGGGGGTCCCCGGCGAGTAGCGCGCTGCCGTTTTGGGAAAGGAAGCTCTGGCAATACCCAACGTCGGACAGTCGGAGGTCCAGCGATAGCGCTGACGAGGATGACTGTTTCATGAAGCAAACATACGGCTTAGGGCCGGAGCTCCTTGATTAGTTTGTTTTGACTGACTTATCTTACCGTGTGCCGCCACCCTTATCAACACCGGCAGCATGGGCAGTGGTGCCGGATGTATGGCAGATCATGCGCTAATATGTGAGAAATTTCCCAAATGATAGAATGTGTTGTATAAAATCATGACTTTGGTATCATTTCAGATAGGGGAGCCGTTATGCGAAAAACGATGAAAGGCGCTGTTCTTCCGGGAAATAGTACTGCTGAATTGAAGGACTTTCCAATACCTGTGCCGGGTCATGGCGAAGTATTGATAAAAATGAAATCCTCCACAATCTGCGGCTCGGACATACGGTGTATATACAGGGAACATCTCGGCAAAGGTCCGGAGGGCTACCGGCCGGGGATAATTGCAGGTCATGAACCGTGCGGACAGATTCTTGAAACAGGGCCGGGATGCAGGAGATTCAAAGAAGGCGACAGGGTGATCATATACCATATATCCGGCTGCGGGGTCTGCAACGATTGCCGTCGGGGCTATATGATTTCCTGCGCGAGCTCATTCAGGCGGGCCTACGGATGGCAGCGTGACGGCGGTATGGCCGAGTTTATTCTTGCCGAGGAGAAGGACCTTGTTCAACTTCCCGGACAGTTGACATATTCCGACGGGGCACAAGTTGCCTGCGGATTCGGAACAGTATATGAAGGACTGGAAAAGATCGGTATCTGCGGAGACGATTTGGTACTCGTGACTGGCCTTGGTCCGGTCGGGCTTGCCACAGCCATGCTTGCAAGGGCAATGGGCGCGGATAGGATATTCGGTATTGAGGCAAGCGACGATAGGATAAATATAGCCCAAAAACTGAATTTATTTGACATAGTGCTGAAAGCAGGACCGGATAATGTCAGTGAAATTATGGAATTGACGGGCGGAAAGGGAGTAGAGAAGTCTGCGGATTGCAGCGCAGACGGCACCGCAAGGCAAACCTGTATACAGGCAGCCAGAAAGTGGGGAAAAATACTTTTCCTGGGCGAAGGCGGGATAGTCGCCTTCAGGCCCTCGGAGGACATCATCCACGACCAGAAAACGATCTATGGGTCCTGGGTTACAAGTATCTGGAGGATGGAAGAGCTTGTGGAAAGGCTCGTCCGCTGGAATATCCATCCGGAAAACCTCATCACCCACAGGTTTCCGCTTGAAAAGGTAGCCGACGCGTACACGCTCATGGCGAGCGGAAAATGCGGAAAAGTGACCGTATGTTTTGACGAAGAACTGAAGCAGTAAACAGGGATTTTTACATGGTTCCTATGAAATTCGACGCGGAGACCGTCGATCAGTCCAAAATTCCATACAGGACCTTGAATACGGGCGCAAGGATCCCGGCAATCGGGCTGGGAACTTTCGGCTCCGATCATATATCAGGCGAAGCCGTGGCCGTGGCTGTTAAGGATGCGATCTATTGTGGCTACCGTCATATCGACTGCGCCTCGGTTTACCGCAATGAACATTTAATCGGCAGGGCATTGGACGAGGTCATGTCGGCGGGCATAAAAAGAGAGGAGCTATGGATCACCTCCAAGGTCTGGAATGATATGCACGGCGAAGGCGACGTGCTTCGTTCGTTGACCAGAACTCTCAGGGACTTGAAGCTCGAATACCTGGACCTTTATCTTGTCCACTGGCCCTTTCCTAATTATCACGCACCCCGTGTGGGAATCGACTCAAGGGACCCGCATGCAAAGCCCTATATCCATGAAAATTACATGAAGACCTGGCGCCAGATGGAAAACCTGGTAACAGATGGTCTGGTGCGGCACATCGGCACCGCCAATATGTCGATTCACAAACTCAGACTGCTATTGAGGGACTGTACGATCAAATCCTCGTGTAATGAAATGGAGCTTCACCCCCATTTCCAGCAGCCGGAACTTTTCAATTATGTGACCGATAATGGCATTGTCCCCATCGGGTATTCGCCTTTAGGCTCGCCCAACCGTCCGGAACGCGACAGGACCTCGACCGATACTATCGATATGGATGATCCGGTTATTATAAGCATAGCTAAAAGGATGAATGTCCATCCTGCCTCGGTGTGCCTCAAGTGGGCTGTTCAACGGGGACAGATACCGATTCCCTTCTCCGCCAATAGGAAGAATCTTCTTACCAACCTTAAATCCGTCGCCGAATACCCTCTTACTGACGAAGATATGAAAGTAATCGCAGGTATCGACAGAAATTGCAGGCTTATCAAGGGGCAGGTATTTCTCTGGCAGGGCGCAGACGGCTGGGAAGACCTGTGGGACATGTACGGCGACAAACAGATAAAGTAGACTCCAATATCTTCTACCATTTTTATATAGTGTTCAGGTCTATAGGAAAGGCGTATAATTTTCAAAATAGGTCGTATCCGTGGTGGCAAGAGGCTGCCGATGGGCGTTAAAAGCCTGTAAGAAATTCGCAGGGACGAGATAAGCAGGGAGGCCCACATGCCGATAGAAAGACCGTTCAAGACAACATACAACTGGGCGCATATGGAGAAGGTGCTCAGGCGTGAGACCACGGAAGGCCCTGTACCCATCATCGAACTCCTGGCCGATCCTGAGACCATGTCCGAAGTTACGGGCATTGATTACCCCGCCGCCAAAGCGGCCGAACTCATTATGAATGCGCAGTCGGTCCTGGACGATAACAAGGTTATGGAAATGGGGCTGAAACTGATCGAGCTTACCGTCGCTTTCAGTAAAGTCGTCGGATACGACTACACCACCATGATACCGATCGTTCCCATGACGAGACCAAACAGGAACCTGGCCGATGATGCAGACGTAAGAAAGGGGAAAAGGGCGTGGATGGAGGAAGACCATGGTATTATTACGACCAGGAAGGAATTTGAAGAGTACCGGTGGCCGCCTTTGGACCAGATCAGCCTCCTGCCTGTCGATTTAGCGGCGGGGCAGGTTCCCGAAGGCATGAAGTTTATTGTGGATTGCGATGGCATATTTGAAAGGCTCAAGGAGCTGATGGGACTGAAGCAGATGGCAATTAAAAGCATCAGGGAACCGGAATTGCTCGATGACATACTGGAGCAGCTAACCCGGATCACGGTGCATACGGTTGATCTGGCTGCCGCCCACCCGGCAACGGGCGCAATTTTCTACGGCGAAGACATGGGATCCAGCGCCGGCACCCTCCTTTCACCCAAATTCCTCAAGAAATATGTGATCCCCAGGATCAAGCGGATAGCGGATGCCTGCCATAAGAATGGGAAGCTATTCTTGCTACATTCCTGCGGGCAGATCGAGGGTGTTATGGATGACCTGATAGACGTAGTCGGGATCGATGCCAAGCACAGTTTTCAGGATAACGTTGAGCCGGTCGAGCAGTTTTATAATAAATACCATGACAAGGTCGCGGTATTGGGTGGCGTGGACATGAACCTGATGAGCAGCGGCAGCATGGAAGAAGTCAAAAAACGTACCAGGCAAATACTCGAGGCCTGCGCCCTCGGAGGCGGCTATTGCATGGGCAGCGCCAACTCCCTGGCAAACTTCGTCAAGATAGAAAATTACTATGCGATGCTGGACGAGACCAGGAAGTGGAACGAAGAGCACGGCTATTAGCAATGCTGTCAAGTTGAATAACAAGATTTTCAATGGACAAAAAGAATAACATGACCTCTATCGAGCGGGTAAGCTCTCTTTTAAACGGGCAAACAATCGACCGCGTGCCCTTTTTCCCCTTTTCGCTGGGCTTCAGCGCTAAAAACGTCGGGTACCCCATAGGTTCAGTTTACAGCGACCCTGCAAGAAGCTTCGAAGCCCAGCTATGGACTCAGCAAATGTATGGACACGACCAGGACCCCTTTTTCGGCAGCGCCGTCTATGGCACAGGCGAGTTCGGTGGGGAAGTCGGGTATCCCACGGACGATTCGATTCAATCGCCGCGAAGTATAAGGTACCCGGTGCAATCGCTTGAAGACATCGATAAGCTCAGGCTCTTGGATCTGAAGACAGCGGGCAATCTGCCGAAGGCGATGGAATTTTCGAAGCTGCAGAAAAAACATAACGGTTTGATTAGTCTCGTGGTAGGCGGGGTGTTCACCACAGCAGGCAACATCTGCGGTGTGCAAAATCTATGCAAGTGGATAGTGAAGGAACCGGATGCCGTCCACAGGGTCGTACAGCTGGCAGCAGATCATATCTTAAGCGCGGCCAGGCTGTGGGTTAAAACCTTCGGAGCGCAGCGCCTACTGGTGCAGATATGGGAGCCCACAGCAGCCAACTCCATCATATCGCCGCGCCATTTTGAAAAATTCGTGTTACCTGCCCAGCAAAAGCTGCAGCAGGACATATTGGGGTTGGGCATAAAGCATATTTTGTGCCATATCTGCGGAGAGCAGAATAAAAACCTGCCGCTATGGGGCCAGATACCCATGGGCGATCCCGGCATAGTCAGCCTGGGACACCAGGTCAGCCTGAAGGATGGAATAAAATACTTCGGTTCCAAAAATATCATTGCCGGCAATCTCGATACTTCGCTTGTTGCCAGGGGATCAGCCAACGAGGTCTACGAGGCAGCCAAAGCATGCATCCTGGCCGGTAAAGACGCCCCCAACGGATATATTCTCATGCCGGCCTGCGAGACCCCACCAACGACACCGCCGTACAATTTCTTCATGATGAAAAAGGCTTTGGACGCTTGCGGATCTTATGATTAGCTTGATGAAAATTAAGTTGTATTAAGAAGTGAGGTTTATGATGGAAGAGAAGAAGCTCCCGATAGGTGTGAAAGCCGGTTACGGCGTCTGCAATTTCGGCGCCAACCTGTTCTTCACGGCGACAGCCTTCGTGCTGATGAACTATCTTACAGATACTGTCGGACTGGCTGCTGCGCTGGCCGGCATCGCCCTCATGGTCGGACGCCTCTGGGACGCCTTCTATGACCCAGTCATTGGTTATATCTCGGACAGGACTGTAAATAAGATGGGCCGGCGCAGGCCCTACATGCTGGCCGGAGCCTTCCCGCTTTTCGTAGCGATGATTATTATTTTCACCAATCCGGCGCTGTTGCTCGGTTCAGGCATCAGCCAGACAGTCATTTTCATCTATGTCATGGTGGTCTACATCATCCTGTGCACGGCCTACTCGACTATTAACATACCATTCAATGCACTCGCTCCTGAACTGACACCTGATTATAACGAGAGGACCTCGCTCAACGCCTACAGTTTCGGTTTTGCTGCCATAGGCACTTTGCTCGGGGCAGGGCTGGCTCTCCCGATCGTGGCCATGGCGCCCGATAAAAACCAGGGCTTTGTGCTGATGGGCATCATCTTCGGCGCCGTGATGTTGATATCGGCTTTGATAACGGTCTTTACGGTCAAGGAACCGGCCCATCTCAAGCCGGCCCAGACCATGGGCTTCGTCAAGACCTACAAAGAGGTTTTCAAGAACAAGCCTTACCTGCTCATCCTGGCAACCTACATCATCCACATCCTGGCCATCACAGTGGCCAGCGCCATCGTGATCTATTACTTCAAGTACATTCTGGGAGACGAGGCCGCCACCACTTGGGCCATGCTTATACTGATCGCCACCGGCATGGCCTTCATACCGGTCAGCGTGGCCCTCAGCAAGAGGGTGGGCAAGAAGCTGGTGTACGGGATAGGTTTCGTCGTGATGGCCGTCATGCTGATGGTCATTTTCATCTTCGGCCAGACCATGGGTGTGCCCTTCACCTTGGTCATGATATTCTTCGCCGGCACGGGCTTCGGGTTCCTTTACGCCATGCCCTATGCCATCGTAGCCGACGCCATCGAGTACGACTACCTGCGCACCGGCGAGCGCCGCGAGGGCGCCTTCTTCGGCATCTGGACCTGGGGATTGAAGATCGGACAGGCCCTGGCCATCTTCCTGATGGGTGTAACGCTGGAGGCCATGGGCTACGTTCCCAACGTCATGCCGCAATCTGCCAACTCGCAGTTGGCCATCACTCTGTTCCTGGGGCCCATATCGGCGGGGCTCTTCCTGCTGGCTGTCGTGTTCCTTTACTTCTATCCCATCACGGAGCAGAAGTACAATGAGATACGGGCGGGAATCGCCGAGATGGAGGCTAAGAAGGGTATAGTTCCCCGGGCGTGAAATCGGCAACTTCGGAGAACCTCCACTGCCGGAAAAGCAACCGCTGCCCACAGCTTGGATGGAGTCCCTGGGGGGATTCGAACTCACACAACGTAAGATACAAAGGCTTAACTTAAAGGGATTCATAGACAGCGGGGGATGTTTCACACAGCCCATGCTTGAAGGCCTGAAGTGGTACAACTATCGGGGGCAGGTCAAAGGTCTCCTGTGATTGTTTGCTAATCTCCCTACTTTGCTGACGGGGCCACACGCGAACTGGCCAAGGCAGCTAGGCGAAGCTCAATATTCCGCGTTCAAACGGTTGTTATGGGTCCAATACCAGCGTGTGGTTGTGGCATCGGCCAGGGGCTTGATATAACCGGCATTGCTGAGTTGCTGCAGGGTGTTTTGTACGAGTTTTGGCTGTGCGCCGGTCTGCTGAATAATCCGTTCAGCCAGGATCTGCACGCTGGAATCGCCATTGATAAAAACGCCATGTCGCTCGATGAGATCGGTACTCAGAAGTTTGAAGACCAGGTGCATGCGGTTGTGGCCGGCCACGCGTTGGTATTCGTCATCAGTACATATTCCTTCTTCATATCTTTTGACTATATAGTCCCAAAGTTCACGGTGCGGAGCTTCATACGCCTCCATGAAATCGGCTACATAGGTTTCACTCATCCGGGAAGTTCTTACGATGGGGACATTGGCATCGTACAGGTCCCAGTCGTCTGTGAGGATCTCGATATCGTATTTTTCCTGCTCCTCCCTCACGGTAGTCCCGGGAAACGGTGCCAGGAGGTGAAAACCGCAGTCGATGCCGAGTCCTTCGGCAAAGGTACGGGTATCAGCCATGGTCTCCGGGCTCTCGCCGGGCAGGCCGATCACGAACGAGGCAAATGCGCTGACACCGCTTTCCTTGCAGGCTTGAACTGCTTTAACAGCCTGTTCCAGAGTGATTCCCTTTTTCACTCGCTTGAGCATCTCGGCATTACCGGACTCGATCCCGAAGCTCACGGTGTCGCAGCCTGCCTCACGCATAATGGCAAGTACCTCAGCGTCCACTGTGTTCACACGGGCGAAGGCGCTCCAGGTAATCTTGATGCCGCGGCGTTTGAGCTCCTCGCAGAAGGCCAGCACACGAACCTTGTTGGAGGTGAAGAGGTCATCCGCGATGTTTATGCGCGTGAACCCGTAGGAGATGATGTCCTCGATCTCATTTACGATTAATCTCGGATTGCGGTACCGTACCTTATGGCCTACCATGCGCCGGCCCAGGCAAAAGATGCACTGGTTTGGGCAACCTCGTGATGTGATGATGCTGATCGGAAAGCCTAGGGCTAGGTAACGGGATATGGGCAGCAGGTGGCGCGCCGGTACCGGCAGTGTATCGAGATCCTCGATAAAAGCACGCACACCGGTGAAATGTGCCTGTCCATCCTTGCGGAAGGCCATCCCCTTGACCGTATCCCATGCTGCACGGTTTTGGATGACCGGTAGGAGTTCACGCAGGGTCTCTTCGCCTTCGCCCACGACGATTAAATCGATACTTAGGTAATAATTCAGGGTATTAGCCCAATCGTAGGAGACATGCGGTCCGCCCATCATGGTGATGATAGCGGGATTGTGGCGCTTGACGTCTTGAATGATAGCTGCAGCGCCTTTGAAGTTCATCGTTACCGAGGTGGCGCCTACCACATCCGGTGCGAATTCGTCGAGTTCAGCTGCGAGCTTTTCCTTCGTGTAACGACGCACGATATAATCGAATATCCTGACCTCGCAACCAGCCTGCTCACAGGCAGCAGCGACATATGTGACGCCCAGTGGTGGAGATGGGGCTTCTTCGAGGGGATAGGGCGGGGCGATGATGGCGATCTTCATAGTTAGTATCCCACGGCCGGGAAAAAGACAGAACGCATCCAGCCGGGTAAAGTATTTCCTTTGAGCTTCGATGGCGTCCCCGGGGGGATTCGAACCCACGATCCGCTGCTTAGAAGGCAATCACTTGACCTCAGCTTCGAAATGATGGCCTCGCATAGCTGATCAACCACCTGTGGATTTGTCAAAGCAATTGCTCTTTTCTTCACTGTTTTTTCGACACCGTTAACTTCATATTTTTATAATTTTTCATGGTGCCTCGGTTTCGCAATAGTTATACCACTGTCAGGTTTGTGCCGCAATATTTTATGATTGACCCTACCTCGGATAAGTGGGGCAGACAGATATCTGGGGGCAGGTCAGGTTCAACTAATTATTGAATTAACGTTGATAATACTGTAATATTCCTCTTTGAATTCAGTGCACCCAGTATATAGTGTGGCATTATATGCGATACATCCGTTATTTGAACAATTGCATCATTCAGACCACTTTATTTGTAATATAACCGGGAGGAGGTTCCAGATGGATTTCAAATTCACAGCGGAGGAAGAAACATTCAGGCATGAAGTCAAGGACTGGTTAAAGGCAAATATACCTCCACGCTGGTTTGAGCTTCCCACAGGCTTCTGGCAGGAAACTGATGAATCTTGGAAGATTGCAAGGGAATTCCAAAAAAAACTTGGTGTTAAGGGATGGCTTGCTCCTGCTTATCCCAAAGAATATGGCGGAGCCGATCTGGGACATATAAAAAGGCTAATACTCGCCGAAGAACTCACTTATCACATGGCTCCCGTAGGCGTGGAGACTGAGATAACGGTCAACTGGGTAGGTATGGCTTTACAGCATTTTGGTAATGAGCAACAAAGAAAGGACTATATTTCCAGGGTAGCTCAAGGTGATATCGTATTCTGTCTCGGCTACAGTGAACCTAACGCCGGATCCGATCTTGCCTCACTTCAAACCAGGGCTACGGAAAAGGGGGATGAGTACATTGTAAACGGCCAAAAAATATGGTGCAGCTATGCTCATTATGCGGATTATTGCTGGCTGGCCGCCGTAACCGATCCCGATGCACCCAAGCACAGTAATATGAGCATGTTTGTTGTCGATATGAAAACTCCCGGTATCACAGTTCGTCCCTTGATTAATATCATCGGGTGTCATTCGTTTAACGAAGTGTTCTTTGATGATGTGCGTATCCCAAAGGAGAGTCTTATCGGGGGGAAAAATAATGGATGGTTCCAGTTGGCTGTCGCACTCGATTTCGAGCGATCCGGTGTTCAAACGGCGGCAGCCAATCAGTTGCTTCTCGATTTCTTAGTCGGATATGCAAAATCCACCAAACGTAATGGCAGGTTTTTATCTGAAGATCCTGTGCTGAGAAATGAATTGGCTGAGATGGCGATTGAGATTGAGGTGGCGAGGATGTTATGTTACCGCATTGCCTGGATTTATAAAAAGGGAGGCCACTCGAATTACGAGTCATCGATGGCTATGCTATTTGGCAGCGAGCTATTGAGGCGCATGACAGATGTCGGCATGCGCGTGCTCGGTAAATACGGTCAGCTAATGGATGGCTCCAAGTGGGCAATCGGTAAAGCTGAGATAGCGAGAAGCTACCTGGGATCCCTGTCCATCGGTGTTGGAGGAGGAACAAATGAGATACAGAAAAACATTATTGCCATGAGGGGACTGGGATTGCCACGGAAGTAAGCGCATTGATTTCTTAATACGGAGGAATGAGGGAACAGAATGGATTTCCAATTAAGTGAAACCGAGAAGGCCTTTCAACAAAAAGCAGAGCAATTCATCCTGGCAGAGATGCCTCCCGGCTATACTGACAGGTGCTTATACTGGCCAGGAGGATATGGGGCAATACTTGAGTTCGAGGAGCGTGATCCTGCTATAGACCGTTTTCGTGAAAGGATGGGTGAGGAAGGCTGGCTAACTATGTCCTGGCCGAAAGAACTCGGCGGCGGCGGACATTCGTTCATAGAGCAGGCGATTTTCGCCGAGCGCCTGAGCTACCACCGGGCTCCTGGAACTGATGTGAACACGCTAATTGCTGCTCCCACTATAATGCGTTTCGGCAGCGAGGAAATGAAAAAAGAGTGGATTCCCAGGATTATCAAGGGCAATCTCAGGTTCTGGCTGGCCTATAGTGAACCCAATGCTGGTTCAGACCTGGCAGCTATCCAAACGAGGGCAGTAGAAGACGGAGATGACCTGGTGGTTAACGGACAAAAGATATGGAGCAGCGGTGCACACATAGCTGACTATGCGTGGATGGTCGCCAGAACGGACATGAACGTGCCGCCTCACAAAGGTACTACCTTATTTATAGTAGATAATAAAACACCTGGTATAACGATAAGGCCATTAACAAATATTGTTGGCTTCCACTCATTTAACGAGGTGTTTTTCGACAACGTCCGTGTACCTAAGAAAAATATTGTTGGCGAGATGAATCTTGGATTTCTCTATCTCATGGTTGCATTGGATTACGAGCGTCTCGCCATAGCCATTGGAGGTTTCCGCCGCCAATTTGATGAACTGGTTAAATATGTCAAGGGGACTACCAGGAATGGGAAGCCGCTGTCAGCCAATCCGTCAGTGCGCCGGAAGCTGGCTGACCTAGCAATTGATATCGAAATAGCCTATAACTTCTTCTTTAAGACAGCCTGGATGATGGATAATCACCAGATGCCAAATATCGAAGCCTCTGTACTAAAACTTTGCGCAACTCAATTAAGCAGAAAGCTTGCCAGTGTCGGGACTGAGATATTAGGAATTTATGGACAACTGGAACATGATTCTAAATATGCACCCATGCGTGGGCAATTCTGCGTGGGATACCTTGACTCTATCTCAGCAGTTATCGGCGCCGGCACGTCCGAGATCCAGCGTAATATAATTGCCCAAAGGGGGCTGGGGCTTCCTCGCAAGTAAGTTACTCACACGCATTAGCAGTATCATTAAATACACATATCAGGGAGGTTAACATGGATCTGGGTTTAAATGAAGAGCAGGAAATGTTGAAGAAATCGGCGCACGAATTCCTGGCTAAGGAGTGCCCAAAGAAGCTGGTCAGGGAACTGGATGAAAGCGACATAGGTTATTCCAAAGACCTTTGGAATAAGATGGCACAGTTAGGATGGATGGGGTTATGCTTCCCGGAGAAATACGGGGGAAACGGAGGTAGTTTTCTCGATCTAACAGTACTCCTGGATGAGATGGGCTATAACATAGTACCAGGTCCTTTCTTTTCAACAGTTGTTTTAGCAGGTCATACTCTCCTTGAAGCCGGCAATGAGGAGCAGAAAAAGGAATATCTAAGTAAGATATGCACAGGGGAATTGATAATCACCGTCGCGCTTACAGAATTGGATGGCACATATGATGCAACATCAATAGATACCACCGCAAAAGCCAAAGGGGATGGCTATATATTGAACGGCACCAAGCTTTTCGTGCCCGATGCCAATGTTGCCGATTATATGTTAGTAGTTGCACGAACTAAAAAGAGTTCAAATCCGGACGATGGAATCACCATTTTCCTGGTCAATGCAAAAAGCGCAGGAGTTAAATGCACACTGCTTAAAACGTTGGCACGCGATAAGTTATGTGAGGTTATATTTGAAAATGTCCAGGTCCCCAAAGCGCATATTATAGGTAAGCTGGATAAAGGCTGGGGTGTAATCGAATCATTATTGAAGAAGGCAGCCGTGGCCAAGTGTGCAGAGATGGTAGGAGGCGCCCAAGCCTCGCTGGATATGGCAGTCAATTACGCCAAGGAAAGGGTTCAGTTTAACCGTCCAATCGGCAGTTTCCAGGCAATCCAGCACTACTGCGCTAATATGGTTACCGACGTGGATGGCTCACGGTTTATAACCTATAAAGCGGCCTGGGCGGTCAGCGAGGGATTACCCGCTGACAAGGAAGTATCTATGGCAAAAGCATGGACCAGCGAGGCATTCAAGCGGGTGGCCGTACTCGCGCACCAGATTTTCGGTGCGATTGGCTTTACCATGGATCATGACATGCATCTCTATTTCCGCCGTGCCAAGGCTGGAGAGCTCACCTATGGAGATGCAGACTTCCATAGAAACATAGTTGCCCAACAAATCGGCCTTTAGCCCGTTTTAGATGAATACTCAATATAGTTTGCAGGGACTAACTTGTTATTGCACCATCAATAATGTGTATAACCTTATCGGGAAAGCGGGTGCAAGTCTGGTGGTGTAGTTGCATAGGGCAAAGTACGGTTCAGGCAATCTATAAATAAATATTAAAAGGGAGGCAGATCGTGAGCGAGTTGGATAAATCAGTCAGGGTGCTGGGTGATTTCTTTAAGAAGCATGTGTTGGAGAAAGTGGGGAAGGATGCACTGGTGTACAAAGACAGGCGGGTAACCTGGGGGGAATACAGCAGGCAGACGGACCTGGTTGCTATGGGACTGATCAAACTGGGTGTAAAACGCGGTGACAGGGTTGGAGTATATTTCCCCAATTGGCCGGAATTCATATTCACTTACCTGGGGGCGGCCAAGATCGGGGCCATAACCGTCCCAATAAGCTGGAGGTTCACTCCTCAGGAAATCAAGTTCGTTATCAATAATGCAGAGATATCCGTACTGGTGATGGCAGATGGCTTCTTTGGCATGGACTTTGTTAAAAACCTGGAAACTATACGCGGAGAACTGCCAACACTCAAACATGTGGTTATTCTAAATAAAGAAAAAGCCACGGGCGGTATGATATCCTGGGAAGCTTTCCTGACCGAACCAGGACCGGAACTGGCAAAATACAAAGTAGAAGTTAAACCGGATGACCCTGCGCTTTTCCTTTTTACATCCGGTACCACCGGTGTACCCAAGGCGTCGGTGCTGACGCATAAGAACCTGATCGCCTACACCGACGGCCAGTTGATCGCTTCCAAGTTCGAGGGCACGGACGAAACTCTGCTGTTGAATATACCTTTGAATCACGTGGGCGGCGCGGTAATGGCGGTGATCGCCTGTCTCAATGCGGGCAATAAACTGGTGATGATGGACATGTTCGATCCTGAGAAAACACTGCAATTAATTCAGGATGAAAAAGTCACCGTGATGGGACAGGTGCCGGCGCAATGGGCTATGGAGCTGCTGAGTCCTAATATAGACAAATATGATCTAAGTTCAATCAAAGCTGCTATCGTATCCAGCCAGCCCTGCCCTTCGGAATTGATCATGGCTATTAAAAATAAGTTTGGCGTAATGCCACAGAACGCCTACGGCTTGACCGAGGTGAGCGGTGCGATCACGTTCACGCAGATAGAGCACGGTGAAGAAAAACTCAAATATACTGTGGGTGTTCCCATTAATGGTATTGAACTGGTCATAATGGACATGGATGACAATATTATGCCTGAAGGAAAGGTAGGTGAGATCGCTATCAAGGGCGATGCGGTCATGAAGGGTTACTGGAAGCGGCCGGATGAAGATAAGCGGGTATTTGATAAAAAGGGTTTCTTTCATACAGGCGATATGGGTGTACTGGATAAGGACGGGTACCTGACCATCGTGGGAAGAAAGAAAGAAATGTATATCCGCGGTGGCGAGAACGTCTACCCGCCGGAAGTGGAAGAGGCGATTGCACAGCATCCGGATGTCTTCATGGTAGCTGTAGTGGGCAGGCCGCACCCTGTGTACGGTGAAGTAGGCCGGGCATATGTAATTCCGAAGCCGGGTACTCAACCGACGGTTGAGGCAATCAAAGGGTTCCTGAAAGACCGGTTGGCCAGATTCAAAATACCTGAGGATATATTATTCAGGGAACAATTACCGCTCACTTTACTCGGTAAGGTAAAGAAGCTTGACCTGTATAAGGAAATGGAGCAGGAGTTCGCAAAGAAATAGTAGGGATTAGCTAATGAATGATTATGATGCAATAGTAATTGGTGCGGGAATTGCCGGGTTGGGTGTGGCAGGATTGCTACAGGGGCGCGGGATGAGGACGCTGCTGCTGGAAAAAACGCGGACACCAGGTGGTAGGGCCAAAACCAAGGAAATGCCCGGCGGGTGGAGAATCGATACGGGGACGCATTGTGTGGATAACGGCGATAAATCGGCCTGCGCGGACCTTTTGAAAAAGGTTGGAGTTGACATAGCCTGGACGCGACCGATGCAGGGAATGGGTATCTTCGATGGTGATAAATGGAAGGACGCGGGGCAGTATTTCAACTTTACAGATGCGGAGGTCAAGCAATTAGCTGACTTAGAAGACAGCTTTGTGCCTATGACTGATGCCGAGATAGATGTACTGGATAAAACCTCTCTGGCTGAATTTATCTCACAAAGGGTAAAATCCGAACCTGTAGCGGAATACCTCAAGACTATCGGTATGGTACAGACTACATTGACCCAGGCTGAGATAATCTCAGCAGGAGAGTTTGTGTCCATCTATCGTGAGGGTATGAAATTTGGGGCGAGGTATGGCGGTTTCGGCAATATCCGTATGCCGGTAGGTGGTATCGGTGTGATGACAGGAGCAATGGCCAAAGCAGCTATACAAAAAGGTTGCGAAATAAAATATGGTGCACCGATGGTAAAAGTGGTTGTAAATAAAAATGGTACAACCGAAATATTTACGGAAACTGAATCTTATCATGCTAACGTCGTGGTTATTGCTATTCCCATCTGGCAATTGGTTGACATAATCGAGGTTGCAGATGACCCGTTTCAGCGGGAATGGTATTCGAGATTGGTAAGACTGAAAGATGAGACAAGCGCGTCCATGGGTTTTACCATGGGAACCAGGAAGCCGCTGTTTACGGAACCGGTTTATCTTTCGGCCTGGAGGATACCGGGCGTTGACTTGCCACTGCAGATTCTCGGGCATACTAACTTTGATCAAACAATTGCACCACCGGGGCACATGATTGCTTTTATCGGCGCCTGTTGTACACCAAAGCAGGCCCGGGATGAGGCGTTCCGCAAGGAGACCCTGGGCAAATTCTGGGAGACTGTTAAGCAGATGTTCCCGGATGTAGAAGAAAACGTGGTCTGGAAAGTGGACGGCTATTACGTAGGTATAGACGGGCTGGGCAGGTCACCCGGATTGACCGGAAATTATCGTATGCCAGTAGCTATGCCCGGCATGAAGGGATTGTATTTTGCGGGCGACTGCTATACAGGCAGGGGTGTAGGCATGAACGCGGCGGCCAATTCTGCTATGATCTGCGCTGATCACATTAAGGCCGATTATGCTTAACATATTAAGTTAGAGCCATTGCCATATCCTAAGTCTAACACTACTATTGGACTGATTTTGGGGGAGCAGGTCAGGGGCGGGTCTAAAGACCCGCCCCTACACGATTAATAACTAATTAAGATTCTTATTTCGCTGGCTTTGCCGGCATCGGGTTTACCCAATTGTTGGTAAGCTCTTTGGGAGTAATCTTTACCAGTTCATCAATGGTCCAGAAGCCCTCAGCCTTGGTGATCTTCTGCGTCACTGCCGGTTCGGCATAGATACCGATATCGTTGCCGCTGATGAAGAAGGTAGCGCCATTGACATTGGCCGCATCCTCTGTGGCCAGCCAGGTTACCACTGGGGCGATGTTCTCCGGTTTGGAGGAAAGCACCATCTTCTCTATCATAGCCTTGAACTGAGCCTCATCGGTGCCGCCAGCGTCTACGAACTGCTTTTTCCAGGCGGCCATAAGCTCATCGGTCACGGTCATCCTGGTGGCCGCATTGGGGCGTATGGCGTTACAGGTCACGCCGTATTTGCCCATGTCCTTAGCCACCACGCGGGTGAAGCCGACAATACCTTCCTTAGCTGCTCCATAATTGGCCTGCCCCATGTTGCCCAGGCCGGCGATAGATGAGGTGTTGATGATGCGACCCCAGCGCTGCTGCCTCAGGTACGGGGCGGCAGCCCTGGTTACAAAGAAGTGACCGTAGAGGTGGACCTTGATGATGATATCCCACTCTTCCTCAGTCATATTGAAGACCATGGTATCGCGCAGGT
>Ga0247841_10001286_pt1 | contig 58119 bp, 61 predicted proteins | sample LaCruzMarch2015__2_FD_192410 | JGI IMG/M metagenome (GOLD analysis project Ga0247841, IMG submission 192410) | Freshwater microbial communities from meromictic Lake La Cruz, Castile-La Mancha, Spain - LaCruzMarch2015_18m | ecosystem: Environmental > Aquatic > Freshwater > Lake | place: Spain... | reverse complement strand
CGAGGAGTTTTTGCATCAGGTATCATGGGGAAAGCTAATACGCTTCACGGTGAGCAAGGCTGAAAGAGCTGGCAAAACCGTGGTTTTGGCCTATGTCCAAAGTAAGCGCCGGTTCGTCGAAGCAGGAAGCCCCATCCTTTAGGGGTGGGGAGGAAGTCACCTTAAGCAGGCTAAATATCAAATGTCCCAACTCCAAATATAAGTTAACCAGAATATGAGCGAATTCCTGGGTGCAGGATGGTGCAAACAGGAAATAGAAAAAGAAGAATTTTAGAAATGGTGGTTTAGATTGATACTGCAATTCTTTGGAGCCGCGCAGGCCGTGACAGGCTCGATGCATCTGGTTGAGGCAAATGGGCATCGTGTGTTATTGGACTGCGGAATGGTGCAGGGCAAAAGGCAGGAATCCAGGAAGCTAAATTCCGAATTTCCTTTTGACGTCAAGAGCATCGATGCAGTTGTGCTGTCTCATGCCCACCTTGACCACAGCGGCAAATTGCCCCTGCTGGCAAAATTAGGTTTTGACAACAGCATTTTCTCGACATCAGCGACGCGCGACCTGTGTAGTGCCATGTTGCGTGACTCCGCCTCCCTTCAGGAGATGGACACAAAATATGTAAACAAGCTAAACATAGAAAAGAGATTGCCTTTTATCAAGCCGCTATACACAGTACATGATGTTACGACAACACTTCTTCTCTTTCAAACCTTAGAATACGGTCGACAACTTGAGATCCTTCCCGGCATAAAACTCACCTTCAGGGATGCGGGACACATTCTTGGCTCGGCAACGGTGACGATCGAGATTACCGAGGGGCAAGAGGAAAAGAAGGTGACAACGCTCGCCTTCACCGGTGATCTGGGAAGAAACGGTGCTGCCGTAGTACGAGATCCGGATATTCTTAGCCGGGCGGATGTTCTCATCACGGAGTCGACTTATGGCGGCCGTAATCACGGTCCTTTGAGTGAGGCCAAAGAAAAGCTGGCAAGAATTGTAAGCGAGACGGCGCATAGAGGCGGCCTGCTAATAATTCCCGCATTTGCCGTAGGGAGAACACAGGATGTGGTCTATCATCTGCACGAATTGATGGAATCAAAACAAATTCCCTTAATGCCCGTCTTTGTAGACAGCCCTCTGGCAACCAATGTCACCGAGATCTTCCGGCAGCATCCCGAGTGCTACGATGAGGAAACCGAGAAGCTCTTGTTGCAAGATGGGGGGAAGGACCCCTTTGGCTTTGATATGCTCAAGTACACCCGTAGTACGGAGGAGTCAAAGAGGCTCAATGACCTTAGAAAGCCAGCCATAATCATCAGCGCTTCGGGTATGTGCGAGGGAGGAAGAGTGCTGCATCACCTGCGCCGCAATATAGGTGATCCCAAGACCACAGTACTTTTCGTAGGCTACCAGGCGGAGAATACTCTGGGACGAAAGCTCTTGCAGGGAGACAGGACAGTGCGCATATACGGCGAGGAGTACGAGGTAAGGGCCAGGATGGAGGAAATTGATGGCTACAGCGCCCATGCGGATGAGGGCGAGCTTCTCGATTTCATCGCAGCAATTCCGAAGAAGCCAAAACGTGTGTTTGTGGTGCACGGCGAGCCGGATGCGACAAAGGCTATGGCCGCAGGGCTGAGCCGTTTGGGAATTGGCAATGTCGTAATTCCAGCAAGAGGGGAGCGGTTCGAAATTTCATAATAGCGGCCTACCAGGCGGCTCATCATCATCCAGGAAATGATTCAGTTCCATGCGGTCCGGATCGTTGTGCTGCTCGACGCCTTCCCGATAGCCGTCTTCCTGCATAAACTGCCTTATTGTTGGAGTGACGTGGTCTGAGGCGGCCGGTTTCCAGTTCTCCTTAAGGAAATCCTTGCCGGAGGGAACATAGCTAATGTTGCTGCCGGAAAACCAGTCTTGCATGCTGAGAAATGGCAGATAAAAGGTGAACTGATCCCAGAGGGGCTGGATGGGATGATAATAGCCGGAGCCGTTCTGGTTTATAAACCTGAACTCGGGCCGGAAGACCGTGGCCCTCAGCAAGACAGGGGACACAGCGGTTGTGTTGTTGGCTGTTGCAAATGAGGCGAAGGAGAGAGGAGCGGCGTAGCCGGGATAGCTCAGACCTTGGCCGTAGGAGTCGCTTCCGCCATAGAGATACATGGTCCCTTCGCCGCTGCCTGCAAAGAGTATGAACAAGAGTGATATCAGTGCCAAATGTTTCATGATATTCGCTACTATTTTGATAAGGTGGATATAACACTTAGGATCTGGGGCGAGCTGCACAGCAGCAGCATTCCGCGCACGATGCCGGTAGAATAGAAAATGCCTATTCCTGTCATATAAAAATGGAATTCGGCCCCATGCCGTAAATTCATCTCATCGGAAACCTGGATCGACTCTTCTGGCTAATCGAGCTCTTCTTCTCCCGCTCGATGGCCAATAAAAGCATGATACTGCTTTTTTTGTGGTAAGAATGGGGAAAGGCGAAGACAAGGATGACCCATCTGATGCCTTCCTACCGACATGTTTAAATGGGGTACGACTTACCTTCAGTGCTGTTGGGCAGGTAGATCAGCTGGAAGATCGCTACCTTGGCATGGTAGAGGCCTCGGGTTCAAATCCCGACCTGTCCATTCTTGTCTCTTTTCCGTGGCTTAATTCGTTCGAGCATCATTGCTCTGGGCAAAGGCTTATGCCTAAGGTCATTGGCTTAGATTAGAGCGTATTTTGCCCGGAAATCCGACAAAGGAGTGAGGAGATGTACGAGATCCTGCAGATGCTGTTCATGGCCTTTACCGTTGGCCTTACGGGCGCGCTGGCCCCTGGGCCGACATTGGTCGCCACGGTCAACTCCTCCCTCAAAGACGGTTGGACGGCAGGCCCCAAGGTGGCAGCAGGCCACGCTCTGGTTGAGACCCTGATATTTTTGCTCATCATCGGCGGGCTGGCTGATGCCATGCAAGGGTATTCCCGCGCTATCGCTCTGGCGGGCGGCCTGGCCCTTATGATCTTTGGATTTATGACTGTGTTGGGGAGCCGCAGCGCCACGTTGGCCGTGCCGGAGGGGCAGATAACAGGCAATGCCTACCTGGCGGGAATTATCACCAGCGCGGCCAATCCCTACTTCTGGATCTGGTGGCTCTCCATCGGCAGCGCCCTGGTGCTCTCCGGCCTGCATTCAGGGGTAATCATGGCCGCTGTTTTCTTGATAGGCCATTGGGTTGCGGACTTTGGATGGTACACCCTGGTCTCGATCAGCCTGGATAGGGGACGCAGCATCCTCTCCGAGAAGAATTATCGACGAATCCTGGGAATATGCGGCGGCTTTTTGGTCTGCTTTGGCATCTATTTCCTGAGCGCGCTCTGAACCGGGTGGATGCATTGGACGCCAAAAAACGAACTGTAAGCCTTCTCATGAATTCATCATTCATTCTATTGCTTTCCATCGCCCTGGGCCTGGCCTTTCCCGAGCCGGCCCGGGTCACGGAGGGCTTCATCACTCCCGCCCTTATGCTCATGATGGCCTTCTCCTTAACCGAGGTGGACATGGGCCAAATCGTGGCCTGGCGCACCTACCTGAAAGGGGCTATTTGGGGTCTTTTCTTGAACTACGGCCTTCTCTCAGGCCTCATATTACTACTATCCTATAACCTGCCGGATGAGGCCCTGCGTCAGGGATTCATCGTTATGGCGGCTGTGCCTCCCGCGGTTGCGGTCCTGCCCATGACCAGGATCCTGCAAGGGGACGCCATCCTCTCTTTGTGCTCCGAGGCCTTTTCTTATCTGGCCTCTCTTCTGCTCATGCCGGCTATTATCTTCGTTCTCACCAGCCAGACGGGCATCAGCCTCAGCTATCTGGTGCAGATATCTCTGGCCCTGATTCTTCTGCCCGCACTGGCCTCCCGGGCGGCGGTGCGTATCCCTCTCAATCCGGTTCTTCCTATCAACCTGGGATTCTTCCTCGTGACCTACACGGTGATTGGCCTAAATCACGGCGCTCTTTGGCAGGGCAGCGCGAGCGTTGCGGCAATTGCGCTGGCACGCACCTTTGCTATTGGCCTGATCATATACGCGGCCGCACTTCTGGCCGGCCGGAGCAGATCTAAAGCCATATCCTATACTCTGCTCGGCTCTTACAAGAATCTGGGGCTGGCAGCGGCCGTCTCTCTGATGCTCTTCGGACCGGCAGCCGGACTTCCGTCGGCTTTCGCGGTTCTGGCTGAGACCGCCTTTTTCATTCTCCTAACTATCATAAAACCACGCTATCCTTAAATAAAGGCCGGGCGAGGTTGAAGGGGAGATATTGCTTGTCAATTAAGGATGATCTGGCCTATCTGAAGTCGATTCGCATATTCATTGGTCTGTCCGCCTTCATCTTTGGGCTTACGACTGTAATGGGTTATTATGCCGCAGCCGTAGATCCAGAGCTGGCATCCAACTGGACGAAAGAGCTGCAGATGCTGAAGTGGATTTTGGATCAGCCACCCCTACTCATAATGGTAATAATATTCCTGAAGAATCTCCTGGCCTGCGCAATGGCCATGCTGCTGGGCCTGGGCCTGGGGCTCATTCCCCTGATGGTCGTTACCAGTAACGGCTTCTTGCTGGGCATAGTGGGCTACGCGGCCGTGCAAAAAGCTGGGTGGCTCTTTCTGCTGGCCGGCATTCTGCCCCACGGCATCATTGAGCTGCCTGTGGTCCTGGTCTGCATTGCTATCGGCTTTAGGCTGGGCTATCTGCTGGCTCTGACCCTGGCCAAAGAGAAGGCCGACCTTTCCGACGAGACTCGCATCGCAATTCATTTCCTGGTGCGTTATGTCGCGCCGCTGCTCTTTCTGGCCGCGGCCATTGAAACTTTTATTACCCCTATCGCTATATCGGTGGTTACATGACCGATTCCAAGATAATTAAATCCAAGGCAAAGGATAACAAGCAAGCCAAGCTTCCCGGCAAGGACAGCTTTAGCGAGTGGTATCATGAATTGCTCATGACGGCGGAGATCGTCGATAACCGATATCCCGTCAAGGGCATGTGCGTCTGGTTTCCCTTCGGCTTTGCCCTCAAAAAGAATGTCTACGCAGTTATCCGCGAGCTCTTAGATCCCGATCATCAGGAGACCCAGTTTCCCCTCTTGATACCGGAAAACGAGTTCATGAAGGAGGCGCAGCACATCAAGGGCTTCGAGGAGGAGGTCTACTGGGTGACCTCTGGCGGGACTTCGCCACTGGAAGTCAAGCTCGCCTTGCGACCTACCAGCGAGACGGCCATCTATCCCATGTTCAAGCTCTGGATCAGGTCACATGCCGACTTGCCGCTCCGAATTTACCAGATTGTCAATACCTTTCGTTATGAGACCAAGCACACCCGGCCGCTCATACGTCTGCGCGAGATCACCTCCTTCAAGGAGGCGCACACCGTTCACGCCACCTGGGAAGACGCGGCAGAACAGGTAGAAGTGGCCATCTCCCGGTACTCGGAGTTCTACCGCCGCCTGGCTTTGCCCTTCCTGGTAAGCCGCCGCCCTAGCTGGGACAAGTTCCCGGGCGCGGACTACACCACGGCCATAGATGTGATCATGCCCGACGGCAAGACGTTGCAAGTGGGCACGGCGCACCACCTGGGCTCGACCTTCGCCAAGACCTACGAGATCACCTACGAGGCAGAGAACGGCGAGCAGAAGCTGGTCTCACAGACCTGCTACGGCATATCGGAGCGCTGCATTGCCGCCCTCATATCCGTGCACGGAGACGAGAAAGGCCTGGTCCTGCCCTGGGGCGTGGCCCCTGTTCAGGTAGTAATAGTGCCCATTCTTCTGGGAGACAAAGAGAAGGTGCTGGCCGTTTGCCAAAAGCTGCAGGGCGAGCTTGCTGCGGCTCGTGTGCGCGTGCAGCTTGATACCAGTGATGAGCGGCCGGGAGCCAAGTTCTACAAGTGGGAGATGAAGGGCGTGCCTATCCGTCTGGAGGTTGGGCCCAGAGACATTGAGAATGGTGTCGTCACCCTGGTCCGTCGCGACGCAGCCAAGAAAGCAGTGCCCATGGAGGGACTGGTCGATGCCATCAACAAAGAGACGGAAGAACACCAGGCAGCGCTCTACACTAAGGCCACGAATCTTCATGATGCTAAGGTAAAAGAGGCCGCCAGCATTGAGGACGCCAGGGGTCAGACGCAGGTGGGCGTGGCCCTGGTGCCCTGGTGCGGCGAGGTGGACTGCGGCCATCAGTTGGAGAACCAGGTGGAAGCGAACATGCTGGGCGAGCCGCAGTACCAGAGCTTCCCTGAGGCCGCCTGTGCGGTCTGCGGCAAGTTGAGCACGGGTCGAACCTACATGGCGCGGCAGTACTGAAATTAAGCGAGAGTGCCAAGACCGCCGCACTCTTTTTATCAAGCTCTTTGCGTTCTTCTGTGAACGGCTAATCGTTCTTCGCGCCTTCGCGTCTTCGTGTGAGATTCAACCGGTTCCGGTTTCACGCGAAGGCGCGAAGCCGCGAAGTCAAAACATTGGTTTATTTGGCTTTCTGTACAGTTCCTGCGCCTCAGGTGCGATATCCGATGCTGACGCGCCCCGATGCGCTGTCCTTCTCCAAAACGCTGCCCTTCTTGGAACTGCCCATTATCACTCGGTTCGAAGAGGAAGACGGCCCGACAAAGGTCACCTGTTCTGGTTGAGGCCTTCCTTCCAGCATGGCCAAAAGCCGGTCTCTCTTTTCACCCGGCGGGAAGACGGGAGGAGGCTGCCACCAGGCGGATGAATCGAATTCACAATTCTTGGTCTCAATGAGCCGGGCGTAGCCCCCGTCCACAAGGATTCTGTTAACGGGCGGCCAGACCGGGCGGTATTCGGAATCCATGAGATAAATCACACAGATAAGCTGGCTCCACTCGTTTCGTGCGCCGGAGGCATTGTCATTGATGTCCAGATATACCGTCTTATTCTTGAGCAAAGAAAAGGCGTATTTTTGAGCGGCTTTGCCTTCTGCGGTCACGGTCGAGGGCGCTTGTATATCGGCGAGCTTGATGCTGTCGATGTTGTTTGTCCTGGCATCGGCAATCAGCATCTCTATGCCCAGCGAATCGCCGCTGATCACGCTTACCACACGCCCGACTGCCTCGTCGGGCAGCCCGAAAGCCGCGGGCATGAAAATCAAAACCAATGACAAAACCAATAAAGCCAACCGCCGTATCATGACCATCCTCTCTCCATCAAAACTTATGCGGTTTCAAAATTAATAATGATTCCCCTCGACATGGCTATCATTTCGTTCACAGTCAAATAGCGATATTAAAAAGAATAAAAATACCTCCTCATTACAGCATACTGTTCTTGCAGCTGCCGCTAAATGAGCAGTGGCGGCATTTTTGTTTATAGTTATGCGTTCTTTTGGGACAATCATGTCCTATTGTCCTCTTCATCTCGTCTACCGTTGCCAGCAATTCGGAGCGCAGGTATTTATCGAAATTGATTCTATGCTGTTTTGCATCGGAATAGACAATTATCCCAAAGGGCACCGACCTGCGATAGTTCTCTTCCACCAGATAGCAGTAGGCTGCCAATTGCATGATGTGATTCTTATGGGGCTCTACGGCTCGCCCGCTTTTAATCTCCACAGGAATCAAGCTACGGCCTCTGCCTTTTACTATGTAATCCGGCTTGCCGCTGATGCCTAGATTCCTGGAATACAGGGCCTTTCCCGGGCGGTCCAGATCAGAATAGATCACCTTTCCCTCCGGAATTCCATAAACCATGCGCATAGTCTCTGCCGATGACGACTCTCTCTTTGACAGCCACTGAAAAGCAACCGCCAAAATCAAGAGAGCAAAAACCAAGAAAAATAAAATTAAAAATAAGTCCATAAAACCCACCCTGTGAGGAAAATAGCAGCAATCGCAGAGAAATAACCCAGCAGTCGGAACATGCCGGCCGCCCTCTCCCGCCTCTCCAGAAGAATCAGCCTGCTCCCCGCTTTTTCATGGGCATCGATTCCTCTCTTCAGGCCGAATGATTGCGGCTGCACTCCGCTTCTTTTCAGGTACCAGGATACAGGGCAGTAGACATATTGCGATATCTCGGATGCCGATATTGCCTTGTATCCATTTTTGCGTTTTAGCATAATGATTTTGTGCAGGATTCAAATGGAGATAAAGCTATTTCCGGCATAGCTAGTTCCAAAGACTCAGCCAGGACAGACAGATTTAATAGAATGCATCCTTTTTGTCTCCCCAGATGCCGGATAAATCCCTGGGTTTGAAGGTTCGCCGAAAAAATGGTGAGAAAATTCGCAAAGCTCTGGTGGAGATGGGCGCTTTCGACCGCAGCCGCAAGATTTGCTCGGATGAATCTCATGTCTATTTGCCTGTTTTGGATATGGATGAAAAGTCAGCGGCCAGTGTCCGCAGCATTGCAGAGTTTGAGCTGGTAGAGATCAATTTCCTGCCGGAAGAGAAGATCCCTAGCCCAGAGGATCTTTTGGGCTTTCGGCCCAGCTTCGAGGTGGTGGGCGACATTGCCATGGTGGAGGACAACGATGCAGAACGCGTGGCCGCTGCCATCATGTCCACCAGCAAGAGCATAAAGACGGTCATTGCCCCCATCTCCGACGTAGAAGGGGAATTTCGCACCCGTCGCTTCCGGCACGTGGCCGGAGAGGCTGGCACGGTCACTCTGCACAGGGAGCACGGCCTGCGCTACCGGGTGGACCTGGAAGGTGCCTATTTCACGCCTCGTCTGGGCACGGAACGGCTTCGCATCGCCAGCCTGGTCAGATCGGGCGATGTCGTGCTGGATATGTTCGCAGGCGTGGGGCCGTTTGCCCTGCTCCTGGCCAAAAAGGGGGCAGACGTCATCGCCATGGACAAAAATCCCGTGGCCGTGAAATACCTGCGCGAGAATGCGCTTTTGAATAAAATAAATAATATCGAGATCCTGGAAGGCGATGCAGCAGAGCTGGCCCTGCATTACGAGAGCCGGGCTGATCACGTGATCATGAACCTTCCCCACAGCGCCTCTGAATTCCTTCTTCCCGCTATCCGGGCGGCAAGGTCAGGGGGCGTGGTGCACTACTACTGCATAGCTGCGGAAGAGGATCTTTACAAAGATGAGGCGCTGATTGCAAAGGCGGCTGAAGAAATGGACGCACAGGTTGATGTGCTCTACAAAGAGATAGTGAGAAGCTATGCGCCCCACAGAAGCAATGTGGTCATTGACTTTCGGGTGAAAAAAGCAGTGATTTAGTTCTGCCAATCTCCTCTGCTATGATTTCACTTGCATTTTGTTATTGTCTCTCCCTTCCAGAAAAAATGGATGCGACAAAGAAAACCAGCCCGCCAATTACCAGCAGCCCAATGAAGAGTGACGCATAAGGATATTTATTTTCCAAATATGAAGCAGATGCATTCAGGTTGGATTTTGGTGGCGAATCCTCATCTAATTCAATCTCCTTTTCACCTTCCGGCTGGGATATATTTTCCGGGATGTCGGATGCGCCTACTACTATTGTATTGAGGGGGACCTGCACTTCCCTATAATCGCCAGGCTTCGCGTATTCATATCTTATGTTTTCGTCCACCCGTTCCTTGCTAACATATTGAATACCATCCCTGGTGTACGCCGTCTTGGTCTCCTGGCCAAAGCCTGGCGCTGCTAGCAATGTTAAAAAGATGAACAGGACCATTATTTTATAAAATTTGCCCATGGATAAGGAATGAATGGGGCCCATTTTCGGCCCCTCTTTCTCAAGCCTTCAAATGTACTGTTGCACCAGTCCCTCGGGCTCGCTTATATGGTTTCTCTCTTTGTGCAGTATCTTTATCGCGGCGCCCTCAAAGTCGCTCTGGTATACTATTGTCCTCTCCTCGCGAATGGCATACATACCCGCCTCGGTGGACACCGATTTTAGATCCGCACCGCTCGATCCCTCTGCCATATCGGCGATCAACTTAAGGTTCACATCTTCATCCAGGCTCATGCCTGAGGTATGGATCTTCAGAATCGCCTCACGTGCCTCTCGGCTGGGCATGGGAATCTCGATGATCCGATCGAATCGTCCCGGTCGCAGCAAGGCCGGATCGAGCATGTCCAGGCGGTTGGTGGCGGCGATGAGCTTGACCTCGCCTCGCGCATCAAAGCCGTCCATCTCCGCCAGGATCTGCATGAGAGTGCGTTGCACCTCGCGGTCTCCGCTGGTGGCTCCATCCATGCGCCGCGCACCGATGGCATCCAGTTCATCTATGAAGATGATGGCGGGCGACTTGCTCTTGGCCAGCTCGAAGAGTTCACGCACCAGGCGCGCGCCCTCTCCGATGTACTTTTGCACGAACTCCGAGCCCACTACGCGAAGGAATGTAGCATCGGTGCTCTGGGCAACCGCCTTTGCTAAAATGGTCTTGCCCGTCCCAGGTGGTCCGTGCAGCAAGACCCCCTTGGGCGGCTCAATACCTACGGCCGTGAAAAGGTCCGGACGCTTGAGGGGCAGTTCCACAATCTCCCTGATCTCGGAGATCTGAGTTTCCAGGCCTCCAATCTGTGAGAAGTGCACATCGGGAGCCTCCTCTATCTCCATGCCAAAGACTGCCGGGTCGCGGGGGGAGGGCAGCACGCACATCACAGCAAAAGACTGCTGATTTAAGCCGACCTGTGCACCGGGCTTGATCTTTTCTTCGATGAACTGGGAGAGATTTACCACGAACCTGGGACCGGTGCTGCTCTTTACGATGACCCTGTTCTCGTCCAGGACATCTACAATGGTGCCCACAATCATGGGACCCACGCGCAGGCGCTCCAGCTCGCTTCTCAGCTTGCGGGCTTCTCGCTCGAACTTGAGCTTCTGGTTCTCAATGAGCCGCTTTTCGCCTTCCACGCGGTCCTTCTGCTCTCGCAGCGCCAGGTTGCGCTCTTCAAGCTGGCGCATGCGGTCCAGGATGTAGCGCGAAAAATCCGCGCCGGCCTGTGACTCATTCATGCCTTCTCCACTATCCATAATTACAAAGATTATTAAACACCGACCCCTATAAAGGTTTCCGAAATGACCGAGAAGCAATGCGAGATTTGCGGCGCTGAGATCACAGGAGTACCTCAGAGGATTGTGATCGACCGCTCAACGATGGAGGTATGCAAGAGTTGTGCGCGCTTCGGAAAACCGGAAGACAAATGGTCTTTGGTTCCCAAGAAGATGGTTCCTGTGGCGAGGGCCTTCACGGAAAGTCGGCCCAAACCGCGCGACTATTTCAAGGACTTGGCAGAGTTGGTTCCGGATTTCGGGCGCAAGATCAGGGAGGCACGCGAGAGCCTGGGCCTCTCTCCAGAGGAGCTGGGAGGTAGGATCAAAGAGAAGGTGACTCTCTTAAAGAAGATCGAGAGGGAGGAGATCTCTCCTGAGGACGGAATTAGAAAAAAGCTCGAAAAGGAGCTGAAGATCAAACTGTCCGATGAGGCGAGCGAGACTCGTGTCAAGTCCGGCAGCTCTGGCCGTGGATTGACTTTAGGAGATATTGCCAGCATCAAACGGAAAACTGAGAAATGATCGCCAGTGCAGCTCGCTATGTCATTGGTGGGGGTGTGATAGTATACCCTACCGAGACCGTTTACGGCCTGGGCGCCAATGCTCTGGATGAGCAAGCGGTGATGAGGGTTTTTCAGATTAAAAAAAGGCCCCTCTCCAAGCCCATATTTTTGGCCGTCTCCAACTTTGATATGCTGATGAATGTTGCAGAGGTGAGCCAAGATGACCTGGATCTTCTCAAGCAGCTCTTGCCTGGTCCTGTTTCCGTTCTTGTCAGGAAAAAAAGCGTAGTTCCGGATATACTCACCGCCGGCTCGCCATGGCTCGGCATCAGGTACCCGGATCATGAGACGGCTTTAAGGATCATCGATCTGGCCGGACCCATCACCTCCACCAGTGCCAACCGCACCGGCGCTCTGCCACCAACGAGCGCAGCCTCCGTCTCCTCAGACATCCGGGATCGAGTGGATGCCGTCGTGGACGGAGGAAAATGCAGATACGCACAGCCCTCAACACTCCTGGATCTGCAAAAAAGGGAGATCATTCGGCCGGGAGCGGGCCTGGATAAGGTAATGAAGGCGATATCGTGAAGGCCAGAATCAGGGACTTCTTTCTGACTAAAGAAGGCTGGATATTCGCTGTCGCGGACTACTGCCACCCGGATGGTCTTCGCTCCATGCTACGCTACGTTCCTGATCCCGCAGGAGAGCGTGAGAATGATGGCAAACGCTATCGCAAAATGGACTTCGCTCCGGCCTATGAGTTTCTAAGAAGAGAGCGACCAGACTGGGCCCGCGACCTGCACGTGGTTCCCCTGTCGCATGTGCTCAGGATTTATCGGCCTTCCGAAGGTCTTTTGGTTGTGGCGAAGAGCGACCCGAGAGTGGGAAAGATTGCCGGCCTGCTGGCAAAAGCCGGAGTGTCATGGGAGCAGATGGGCATCACCGGATCTATGCTGGTAGGTCTGTCCAGTCCCAGCTCAGATATCGATTTTGTGGTTTATGGCCCTATCTGGTGGAAGGCCAGGGATATTGTGGCCCGGGCCAAGGCCAAAGGAAAAATCGGGGACCTGGACGAGCCCACCTGGAGGAAGATCTATTCCAAGCGAAAGCCGGAGATCAGCTTCGAGGACTTCATGCGGCATGAGATGCGCAAAGGAAATCGAGGCATGATGGAAGGCACCTACTTTGACCTTCTCTTCACTCGCGAATGGAACCAGATACAAACGCAGCCCGCCGGCAGGCCGGCCGGGGAGCGGCGCATTGAGGCCCGAGTAACTAACGCCGATTTTGCCTTTGACAGTCCTGCCATTTACCGTCTGGATCACCCAGAGGTAAAAGAGATATTCTGCTATTCGCATACCTATGCCGGCCAGGCGCTGCCCGGTGAAACAATAGAGGCGAAAGGCGTTCTGGAAGAGACTGCCCAGGGCCTTCGGCTGGTAGTGGGAACCACACGCGAGGCTCGCGGCGAATGGATCAAATCGCTAACCTTGCTGGAAAGCTAAAATATATTAAAAAGAGGTCTTTTGCATGTTGCAAGTTCGTCCCTTTGATATCGAGATAGGTCAGCATAAAGTCATGCTCAACGTAGTGGATGCCAGAGAAAGAGGCCTTAATGCCGGTGATCGGGTCAGGGTCAGAACAAAGGGTTCCGCGACCACAGCCATTCTCGACGTCACTTTGGAGATGGTCAAGGCAGGGGAGATCGGCATCTTCACAGAGGCTCTAAAAGACCTGAAGAATCCCACCAGCGTGGATGTTCTGCCTGCACCCAAGCCCGCCTCTCTCTGCTATATAAAGAGCATAATGGATAAGAAAAAGCTCACCGAGGACCAGATCCGGACTATCGTACGGGATATTGTGGATAATAACCTCAGTGATATTGAGCTTTCTGCATACGTTACTGCCTCCTATATCCATAATATGGACTCTGAGGAGGTGTTCTATTTGACCAAAGCCATGATTGATACAGGTGAGCGAATTCATTTCGACACTCATCCCGTCATGGACAAGCACAGCATTGGAGGCGTTCCCGGTAACAAGGTCTCTTTGCTGGTGGTGCCGATAGTCGCGGCCGCTGGCCTTCTCATTCCCAAGACCAGTTCGCGCGCCATTACCGGCGCCGGCGGTACGGCGGACCTTATGGAAATTTTGGCACCGGTCGAGTTTAGTGCCGACGAGATCAAGGAAATGACCGAGAAGGTGGGCGGGGTCATAGTCTGGGGCGGAGCTACCAACATTGCTCCAGCCGACGACAAGCTGATCAAAGCTGAATACGCTCTTTCCGTCGATCCCTATAGCCAGATGCTCGCCTCCATCATGGCCAAGAAGGGAGCTGTAGGCGCAGATGCCGTTGTGGTGGACATGCCGGTAGGTCCCGGCACCAAGCTTGCCACTTCTGAGGCAGGCCGCACTTTAGCCAAAGATCTCATTGATCTGGGGGGACGCCTGGGCATTCGCGTGGAGTGCGCCATGACCTTCGGCGGATCACCGGTAGGCCGAACCATTGGTCCAGCCGTGGAGGTACGCGAAGCCCTCACTGTCCTTGAGAATAAGGGTGGACCGAACAGCCTGAAGGAGAAGAGCCTCTCTTTGGCCGGCATTTTGCTGGAGATGGGCGGAATCGCTGGGCGCGGAGATGGCTACAAGGCAGCAGAGGATATTCTCACCAGCGGAAAAGCCCACAAGAAGCTTATGGAGATCATTGAGGTCCAGGGCGGCAATCCCCTGGTGAAGAGCGAAGAGATCGTTATCGGTGATAACTGTGAGGATATTCTTGCTCCGGCAGGTGGCTACATCGTGGCCTTCTACAATAAACGGCTGGTGGAGCTGGCTCGCATGGCTGGCGCTCCCGCGGACAAGAAGGCAGGCGTCATAATCCATCGAAAGATGGGAGAGCTGGTAAAGAAGGGAGAGCCTTTGATCACCATCTGCTCCTCTTCGGATTGGCAACTGGAGAGCGCCGTAAAGGATGCCAAGAGGCAGATGCCAATCGTGGTCGAGGGAATGCTTCTGGAGAGGTACCCCCGGATCACTGAGTTATAAAAGGGGTCAGAGGGCACAAAAAATGTTGGTCGCAATTACTTATCACGAGGATTTCGGAAAGCGGGGATTTAGCGTATTAAAAGAGCGCATCCGGCCATCATTCGAGAAGCTGATGGAGTCGGGGCTGGTGGATGGCACAGATGTGCAGGTCTTCAAGGCAAGGCCCGCTCCCCGAGAGCTGGTGGCGCAGGCTCATACCGCGGCTCACATGGCCAATATGGAGAACGATCCATACCGGGAGGTGGCAATGCTTTCCGCAGGCAGCGTGATGATGGCGGCAGAGATGGTGGCCGCGGGAAAAACCCGTAGGGCCTTCGCATTTACCGGGACGGCCGGACACCATGCCTCGCGAGGTAGTTGCTGGGGCTTTTGCTACTTCAACGACGTGGCTATCACCATACTTCGTCTGCGGCAAATGGGGCTGCAGCGCTTCCTTATCGTGGATGTAGATCCTCATTTTGGCGACGGGACGCGCGACTTTTTCAAAGACGATGCCGATGTATTTCATATTAACATGCACAGCGGCACCGGAGAAGCGCATGATCCCGTAAAGAACAATTACGACATAGGCCTTACTTTTGGCGGCAACAATGAGCGGTTCCTCTCAGCTCTGCATAGCGCCCTGGAGTTAGCCAGGGATTTTGACTTTCAGATGGCTTTTGTCATCTTCGGCCATGACTCCCACCAGGACGATTATGGGGGTTTTAATCTCACCTTTGAAGCTTATCCCAGGATGGTGCAATTGATAATGGAGGCAACGGGGGATCGGGGCCTGGTCTTTGTGCTCAGCGGCGGCTCGTGTGTGCATGTTGCAACGCAGGTTATCCCCGATGTGATCTGTGTCTTGGCAGGAAGGTGGCCGTCTTGAGAATGGCCTCCAACTGCTATCCCTGCATCCTGGACCGGGCCAAATTCGAGTGCGATCTTGTCTTTTCCCAAGAGGAAGAGGAGAAAAAGAAGGCGGCTATGGAAGAGCTGCTGGACTACATGGCCGGCCACAAGGGTGGAGTGTCGGCGCTGGTAGGGACAGAAAGAGAGAACATCATAAAAAGGCGCAGCGGAAATTGGGACCCGTATCGGAGACTAAAAGAGGAGAGCAATCGGGTAGCTCTGCATCTTCTGCCCCTGGCCGAAGAATTCTACGAAAAAGCCGATGACAAGATTGAAGCATTAATTCGCATTGCAGCGGCCGCCAATTCCATGGAGTTTGGCGTCAAGGGCCATGACTATGATAACAGTACCTTTGCCGGGGTTTTCTTAAAAACACTTTGCGAAAAGCTGCATGGCGATATTGGCGAAGTTAAAAGGCGTCTGGGTAGCTTTAGCAATATCTTTTATCTTACGGACAATAGTGGGGAAGTTGTATTCGATCTCTTCGTAATGGGAAAGCTTGGGAGAATGGGAAAGCGCATAGTGGTAGGATCAAAGTCTGAGCCGGTTCTCAATGATGTTACCGTGAGGGAGCTATCCGCCTTGACCGATATGGAGGTCGAGGTCATTCCAACCGGAAATGTAGTGGGAACGGCCCAAGAGCACCTGGAGCCAGAGGCTTGCGCCTTATTGTTTGATCCTGGCTGGCTGATACTGTCCAAAGGCATGGGCAACTTCGAGACCATCTCTGAATTCGAAAAGCGGCTGTCGGGCCGGCTTATCTACATTATGAGAGCCAAATGCGAGCCGGTGGCCAATGTGATTGGCGTATCTAGGGGGACTCTGGTGGCAAAAACGGTTTAGAGCATGCGTAGCTCTAATTTTTGTGGATGCTCCGCTGCTTGCGGCGTGGGAGCGCTGCTGCCGTTTCATTAGAAAGCAACACGAAGACGGGGACTTTTTGCAGCAATTTATGGATGTGTAGTCCCTAAACCTTTGACTTTATATACCCATCAATGGGGCATGGGAAAGAAGAATAAAGTTGTAAATATAACGGATAATAAGATCAGATATATCAATCGAGCCAAAATCAGAGGCGATAGCACCAATATAATCGTACAGGATATGAAATTAAGCCCATCTACTGTGAAACGTGTTCATTGGTCATCGGTTAAGGGATTTGCGTAAATATACAACACTTGAATTTTGCAATTTGAGATTCATAGTAGTAGGGGTGTATTGAGGAAAACGACTCTCATCGACCCAGTTCTCATGCTGTAAACCAAGGTTGAGATTAAGTCTGTAACCCCAATTCTACCAACGGCGATCTTAACCGAAGACCAATGGAGTCTCTTGATACAAAATGGTATCTACAGACGCCAGATATCGCATTCTGGTCAAGGCTGCCAGAAGGATGCAAATTGGGAATGTTCTTGAATCTGATGGATACTGAATTAAATTGTTTATAAAAAATATAATAATCAGGCAGGAGTATATAAAGTCCAAACATTCGGGACTACACAATATCGTCAAAATAGCGAAATCTTTATTAATCTAAATCATCAATGATTAACAAGATTTATTATTCATGTTGTTTCGAATTCCAAAATCGCTTCGGTTGCGTTGGCAATACTCTGGCTCGACTCAGGATAACGCAATGGTCCAAAATCTAAGAAATTAAAAAGTATTGAGTTTTAGATTTGCCATGTAAACATCAATGGAGGGTTTTATGGCTGCTAATAAGAGACTACAAGACTTAACCGATTACACATCGGTGCTTCCCTATGCCAGCGAGATCGTCGGCGTCTATCAGCCCTTGATCGGCTGGAAGTCCGCACGCAAGATAAATAGGATAAAAGACGCCGTTCGCAGTGAGAAGATAAAACTCCTGTCGCTTCTTGGTCGCAATCTCATCCCTCCGAAAATTAACTTCGACCAAGATCATTTAATTAGGGCTGCCGACCTCTGGCCGGCAAGAATCGCTGGACAAAGACTCACCAGCCACGATTCGATCGTGATGCAGCAAATCCAACTAGACCTAGAGAGGTTTGGGGTGCCTGCGGACATGCGCGAGTGGTCGAAATTCATCCGTGAAGACTACCTGACGAAAACCCTCCAAATTAATGTTCTCGAATACTACAATAATTTGTCGCTTGAGAACGGCCGCCGTATCGGAGGTATGACTAAGGATGTGTCTGAGAGCGACGAAGCATTCAAGCTCCGCATAAAGCGTCTTTTGGAGGAGAGCAAACGCGACATCCAATCCGCAGTAGAGGATGAGACGATTATCGCGGGCGTCCTGAAGCTTCTATTAGACAAAAACCGCATCCGCGAGCTCAAATCGATCTTCTTTACCAACCTTGATGCCAAAGCGGAAGCGACCTTTGATGACGTGCTCGCTAAGGCAGCCATTAATCTCGACGATCCCTACCTAACATTCGACCCAAAAAGAGGCGTTAAGGACGTCAGTTTATCGCCTATCGGTATCGTGCACCTATTCAGGCAATACTTCTTCGAGTTGGATACATTTCTGGGAACACCCGTAGGTCATGTCTGGTTAAGTCCGGGCTCCACTGTCGAACTTATTGAGATTAGTACCCGAAGAACGTATACGGAAAAGATAATAGAGCAGGCTCTCGAAACGATCGTCAAGTCCGAAAAGAGCACTACTGACCAAGACGAACTCAGCGAGGCCGTCAAAGAGGACAATAAAAACGACCTGAAGATCGGCGCATCAGTAACTGTCAATCAGAGATGGGGGACGGGCGATGCATCTGCGACTGCTAGCTTAAACATGGATCAAACCCAGCAGACCGCTCGTGAGACTACACACAAGAAAATGCGCCAGCAGTCAGAAAAATTATCGACCGAAATTCGTGAGAGTTACAAGACTACCTTCAAGACAATCTCAGAGGTTACAGACGTTTCCAGTAAGCGCCATACATTCACCAACTCGACGGGCAAGCTCATCAACTATGAGTTGCGACGCAAGATGCGACAGGTTGCCGTGCAAGTGCAGGACATCGGTTCGTATCTTTGCTGGGAGACGTTCGTGGATGACCTAGGAGCAGATCTCGGCCTTGCTAACCTGGTCCACATTGCAAAACCGGCCGATCTCCTCCCAGTGCCAGACATGACGACAGCAGTAGCACCAGCCGATCGCTGGATAACTTTCAGGGCGAATGCCTCTTGGATTAGAACGACCAAGCCCGCTGGCTTCATTCAACTAACGACAATCGATATACCACCGGCACCAGAAGGAATGCGGGCCGTTATAGAGAAGGATATTATTGAACTAAAACAGGATTCATTTTCTGGCGAAGATCTCAATGAGTATAGCTCAATTGGTCCATGGAAATTTGGTGCCAAGTTCCTGCCAGGCGGGCAGCAGCTTGAAATTGGCATTATCGCAGAAGACGACCTCGATTGGGATGATAATCTAAATTTTGTCCTTGCTGGGGCATTGCGCTACACTGCGACCGATGCAAAGATTAAGGAAATCGAGGCAGCGAATACAGCAAAGGTGGCCGCCAAAGAAGTAGCAACACACGAGAACGAACGCAGGACTAAGGAGGATTTCATCAAGGCGGCCAAAGAACGAGTTGAGTTAGCGGCGGGCATTACGCGGCGTGCTTATGAGGATCTGCGAGAAGAGGAGCGTATCATTGTGTACCGTCGTCTAATCACCTCGCTGATGTGGTCCTATAATTACAGTCATGCAGATAATAGAAGCCGTCATGTGCTCGCTGAATTAATCAACTCTATCTTTGACATCGAAAAGATGCTCTACTTCGTGGCACCCGAGTGGTGGAAACCGCGGAAGCGCGCGACATTGAGCATCTACGACCTGCAGAACAAGCTGGATGAAAGCGTCGTGACCTGGTCTGATGGTCCCCTGCGTAAAGACAACTATTTCATAACGGAGAAATCAGCGCCTGCACCTATGGGCAGTTCGCTCGGTTGGCTACTTCAACTAGACGGGGACAATCTGCGCAACGCATTTCTAAACGCCCCATGGGTGAAAGCCGTGATCCCGATTCGTCCGGGCAAGGAGATGGCGGCAATAAGCTGGCTGCAAAATGTGGAGGTAGAAGGCACGGAAGGACTCGGCCCCAAGTACTATTATTATGCGCCCCCCGACGAGCTTGCCCAGATCCGAAAGGGCCTCAACGACCATGGCATCGCGGTTGGCGAGGATATTACGCTCCGCAACGCGATCGATTTTCTCTGTATCGAAGTTGCCGAGAAGCACAACAACTCTAATAAAACTAAGAAGTTCCCCGACACGGAACTTAACGACGACAACAAGGTAACTTCGACGCCTATTGAAAAAGTTTTCGAGCATGGCTTCTATCCACTGAAGGGTGGATTCCGCGTCGATCCAATCGATGATCCTAAGAATCCTCTGGACACAAACAATAGGGATCGCCACTTCCAAGTATTCGATCAGTGGATTGAAATCCTGCCGACCGATCAGGTGGCGCCGGTGGAGGTCGAGTATGACCCGAAGACAGGAAGACAGAAATAGCGGTGCAGGACAAAGAAACCAATTTCATCTCTGATGGGAAATGGGTGATCGCCATCAAATAAGGCGGCCTTTCCTATACGCCTATGGTTGCGCTTAATGTCTACAGAGAGCCTCACGTAGAAGGCACGGAGATACCCTCTGAAATCTCCTATCAATGGATCGAAGTCTTGCAACGGATAAGATAGTGGCTAAAGATGTACGCTCCAAAATAAGTTATTATGTATGGCAAGGATGAGAAAAGTGAATAAAAAGAGAGTAATTTATCTCGATGTTGGCTGCTGGCAAAGCAGAGAAGGAAAAGACCCAACGATGACATTTGCCCTAATCGAGCATAACACTATTGCACTATGCGATTACTTCTCGAATGGAAAAAAATTTGATGCTTTGCCTTTTATAAATAAATTTGAGTATGATTTTACTAGAACATTGACATTCCAGTTTCTTGCTGGTTTATTGATGAAAAAGTATGGACAATACATTAGAATCTTTGATGGGAGGGTTTATCCAGACAATGAAGAATATAAGGGGAGGAAAAGATTATTTATAGAGCCACCGGATCATCCAAATTTCTATCACATTAAGAAATTGATTTCCTTTCCGCCGCGCTCTCTTCTAGATGATGAGAATAAGCTGCTAATTTTTATTCCGGACCTGCATTTGCATTACTTCAAGCTATCCTATTTAGATAAATTTATTACCTGGTATAGAAATGAATGGGACTACTTCTCAACTGGGAAACCTATCAAGAAACCTCTAAATAAAAGGATTTCGATGGAGAATGATTTTTCCAATTTACTTGAACAAATTATTGAATTCCAGAAAGACAAAAGTATAAAGACACACGTCTACATTCTGGGAGATTTAACTGAAATGTGGGGAACCAGAGCGTGCATTGAGTATTTTATATATAATGATTTTGATGTGGAAATTAAGAAATTGGCTGAGCAAATTAAAGATCTTTATAAATCGTTAGAAGCGCCAGCAGCTAAGAATTTCCTCAAGAAATTAATTAAAATTGATGAGCGACCTACTGATCCTATTATAATGCAGCAGACTTCTTCCCTTCTCCACGATAAGAAAGCTTTAGATAAAATTTATATTTTTGATAATGAATCTGGAGAGAGCTTCAGACAAAAAGCTAAAAATCTTGAAAGTTGTATATTAAAAAAATATAAAAACAAAGATGGAACCGACTTTGAACAACTTTTTGGAGATATAGAATTTAAACATAGGATAAATGGAAACCACGACAATTTTCTGCAAATTGACAAACTCCAGGCTTTCAAAGAATCATTTAATTTAGATCACTCCAGATTTCAGAGCAATTTGCGGGAAAGACAAACAGATTACTTGATCCTGCATGGCCACAACTTGGATAAATATAATAGTGACAATGATTGGTATACGGGCTATTATATCGTCGGTTTGTTAAATCTATTAGATGCAAAACAATGTGGCGATTCATTGAGGGATTTTGAATCTATTGTTCTAGGAGATCCCCATCAAAATTATATGAAATTGATTACTCAAATATTTGCAAGCAGTAAGAATATGGTAATTATCCATGCTCATACGCATTCGCCTTACTTAGAAGAAATAACTGGGCAATATGAAAAATTAGCTAAAGAGTGGCAGGAGGAGTTAAAAAGAATGCGAAATCCTCCAGAAACTATTTTTGATAAAATTCTTGCGTTCCTAAGTAATCCTAGAAAATTTTTCAAGTAGAAGAATTCGAACGAGAGATGGCATTTTTTAGTACTGGACAGCCTCGCACTTTCGGCCAAGGGAGTTCTGACGATTTGCGCCCGCCTAAAATTCCCATTCCGGACCCTTGTCCAAAATCGTCAATAATTTATCAGACATGAGTTGTGCTTAGAATTTAAATGTACATAAAAACGCATTGCAGCAGCCAACCATCTCCATCTGCTTACTAGCTCTAGCTCGCCAAAGATTATCCTATTTGGAAAATCATTGTCCTTTTTAGGAAAGGGTCCGGAATAGGAACTAAAAAAAATTACCTGTAGTTCATATCCACTTCTTGTGCCGCCAGCTCTTCCGGCTCCTCGAGGGCTGGCTCCATGAGGGTGATGTCAATGTCGAGGTGGAAAAGCTCTTTTATTGCACCGAGCAAGTTAGTTGCCGCCCGGATGTCCACGGGGTCGGCTCCCGAGCTGGCTCCCAGCAGGCAGAAGCCACGCAGATCATAGAGAGGCGCCAGCCCTGCCAGAAGGCCGTTTAATCCGCCGATAGCACCGCTTCTTAGCAAGGGTATTTTGCACAGACCTAGAGCCGTAGCCGAATCAAGATCCGTAGCAGTACCAAGGACCGTCTCGCTCGTCTCTCCCACATATGCCGCGAGGGTGATCACATCCGTAACTCCCTGTTCCTTTAAGGCCTGCAGGATATTTCCCGCCAGCTCGTACATGCCTACAACATCGAGGGGCTGAGCATCACCGGAGAGAATAAGCAGGTTATTTTTTTCCTTGGGACGCATCAGCTGGGCATGCATCAACTCCGCTAACCCTTGGGAGACCATAACCTGGGGCGGAAAGCTGTTTGAAAAAAAGGGCATTATGGTACTGCATTCCAGGGCAGTAGCCAGGTAATCGGCAGCCACTTTGCCAACGCTTCCAATTCCCGGAAGACCGCAAATGCAGATGAAACGAGACTCAAACATCGGAATAAGGTTGGCGTGCAGCTATAACATACTTTCGCCAACCATATTTTCCGATACTTAACACTAATGCCTTCTCATTTGCCGAGAGCCTCGATCAGCCAGTTGATCTTAACGGTCTCATTAGTCTCATCGAAGGGGATCTCTGCCGGCTGCATCTGGCCGTCCATAAATAGGAAGGATTTTCCTGTATTATCGGTGGTCTCCATGCCGATGCGAGCGGCACCGCGATCGTAGAAGACTACATAAAAGTCTCCTGTTACCAGTACTGTAGGTATCTCTATCTCACCGAATAACGGCCCCGCATCAGACAGGAAGTAATTGTTCTGGGCATCGGCAAATTTGTAGAGAATATTGAGATCTTTGTCTCTTATCTCCAGCATGATGTTTCCATCGTCCGGGAACTTTTGTGCAGACTGATTAAATCCGCTCCACCCTACAATTCGCACCTTTTGCAGCTTCCAGCCTGATTTGGGAGCAGTGAACTTTACTGCCTCTCCTGCATCCAGGATGCCAAATTCAGCCAATGAAGAGAATAATGTAAAATTCATCTCCGAATAATTCTTTCCGCTATCTGCCCTCAGTGTAGTTAATTTTGATGTTGCGGTCTCGGCCGCAATAGCGTTTATGCATAGTGCTGCGCAACATAGGCAAGCCAGTAATAATATCATCTTCTTCAAGTGATCACCATGGATCAATCAAATGATTTTTATCCATATAAAGATTCTGATATGTACTAGATATAATTTCACAATTTAAATAGATCCACAAATAGATATCTAAGGCAGGTCGATATCGGGCTAAATTTCGGTCCGTGCCGCCCTACCCAGATCAAATAGTAGATTTAATTTCCGACCACGGTCATGATCCAGTTTATGGGCATAGTTGTGTTCTCACCGATGGGCAGATTTGCAGGCAATAATTCATTTCCGTCCACTATTCCGTCTTCTATATAGATGAACGAGTTCTGGCTGGTCTTGTTGAGTCGTTCACTAGCAATGGCGATTGCTCCTCGATCATAGAAGCATACATAGAAGTCATCGCTAACTGGTATTGATGGTATCTCTATAGTAAATAACATTCCTGCCGTTGCATTACGCGCATAATTTGTGTAAGGAAGCTGAGAATCCGAAAATTTATACAGCAATTTGAGGTTTTTGTCCCTTACTTCAAGGCCTATTACTCGTTCTGCTGGAATCGTGTCTTCGGTGCCGTTGTATCCATCCCACCCTAAGAGTTGTACTGCATTCAGTTTCCAGCCAGACTTGGGTGCCTTGAACTTGACGGTTTCCGCAAAGAAAAAAGCCGGCTTGCCGAAAATCGACAGCAAATCAATGGGGACGACTTCCTTTTCTGAAAAATTGCCCTCGTATGAATTTATAAATTGATTCTCTGGTGATTGTGCATCGGCTGCTACAGACACGCCGGTCAAAGATAGAGCCAGTAAGCATAATACAGTTATTGGTAAGACCATATTCGTCAAACGATCACCTGAGGTAGAACAAGCGAATTTTGCCCATATAAAGATTCTGATGGCAGGCAAGAATGGGTGATATTCAGAAAAAGAAAATATGAAGGGAAGAACCTCTTCTACTCGCCGACGGCTCTGATGATCCAGTTAACCTTGATCGACTCGTTATTATCAATTTTGAATTCCGCAGGAATCAGCTCGCCATACATGCTATTGTATTGATAGGAGTTCCCGGTTCCCTTTTCCAATTCCACACCGATCCTCATTGTGCTTCGATCGTAGAATATGATGTAAAAGACGCCTGTCAATGGAAGAGCAGGAATATTTATGGCAATGAGGCCAGGTGCCGGCAAAGTGAAGTATGCATTCTGTGTGTCTGCAAGTCGGTAAAGCAGGTTTAGCTTTTCATCTCTGACCTCAATAAGGAAATCGCTCGGCGAAGGGACCGCTAGAGTCGTTTCATTGAAGCCGTTCCAGCCTAGTACACGTATCTGCTTTAATTTCCAGCCGGGCTTTGGTGCGGTGAATTTTACGGCTTCACCAACACTGAATGCATTGATGCCCCAATCCTGGCCAACAGAATACAATGTCATATTCATCTTAGTAATATTGGCTCCACTATCCTGCGTGAGGACGACCATACTTTTATCAGCACTAGCTGCATTACTTTGAGCTACTGCCATGCCCATTAGAGTTAAAAAACAGAAGGCTGAGATCAATAAAATCATCTTTTTCATGCCATCACCTTAGGTAAGGGAATTAAATTTGATATTTATATAGCTGATGCAGTCAAACAGCGACTTCTGCCTTTTCCCGGGCTTGGCCTCCGCCTTCCCCTCGCTTTCCGCCCGTCTTCGGCCTGCCCCCTCTTGCGGCCCTCGGGCCTGGCCGCGCTCCCCTGCTGGCCATCAGCAGTCGCCGCAGGCTCCTCCTGTACGGGCTGCGCAGCCTCCGCCCTGGGCGGCTCCGCCTCCTCAGCGCTTGTAATATCATTGCTGATTTGCACAGCTCCAGCCACGCCCGTGCCCACCAGCACCGCCGCACGCATCCGCTTGCGCCTGCGCCCGACCCACAGGCGCGCGCCCGCGCAGCACGAGCCCCAGGAGCGCGCTCCTTTTGCCATGACCGCGACCCGAAATCCAGCTAAATTCTCTCTTTTTTCATCCCCTGTTCGCTTTTCTTTTTCGGCGAAATCCTTGCGGGACGCATCTGCGTTCCCATGAGGGGCTGGAGATAATCGAAGAACGGCTTCATAGCAGCAAAGACCAGCAGGGCATGGTCGGCAAAATCTGGCTCCAGCACTCTCTCATCGCTGAGCTGATGGACGACCAGGAACTGTTTGTGGCGCAGCAGATCGATCTGGGGGTGATTGGGGGCGTATCCTCGCGGCGCTGTTTTTAGCATCTCCCCGGAGACCTCGCCGAAATACTTGTGGAATTCAGGCGCTTCGATCACTTTCAATATCGGGCCGGGATCTTCGGCGATGGCGGAGCGAATGGCTTGCAGATCCGCAGACGTGGGCATGTGCGCGCCTCCCGCCAGAATCGATCCTTCGGGCATGATGTGGATGTAGTAAGGCAGCCGCAGAGAGTGCCTGCCGCCGGGAGCCAGAACGGCTGAGAAGTGGCTTTTGTAGGGCGGCTTGTTCTTGGCGAAGCGCATGTCGTTGTGGATGCGAAAGATGGCATCTTTAGCCGCGAGATCGCCCAGGGGCTCGACGGCATCGAAGCGGAAGATGAGGTCCTGGATGAAGTCTTCGAAGAGCGCTTTGGCCTCTTCGTACTCGGGGCGGTGGGCTTCAAACCATTCATGGTTATTGTTCAGGCGAAGGGCGTGCAGGAAAGCGAAGATGGGCGGGAATTGGGTCATGGGATAGACTATTACAGCCTGGCCTAATTAATATACCGTCTAAGTTTTAAAATGTAGACGTGAATAATATAGTAGTAATGATATGTTGGATCTACCGATTGGGCAAAAATATGCAAGAGGATGCTGGCAAGAAAAATGAGAATAATCAGCAGACCCTAGCCCGAGCACGCGCTCCTTCGCCAGAGACATGATGCGTTCGACGATTGCCTCCCGGATATTTGCCAGGGCCACTTCCTTCGCGACTCCTCGATAACGGCAACCGGGCAGTTTGCCATGTAGCCGTCATCTTTTGGCAACTTCGAGGAACACTTTGAGCATATTCACCATCCCGGACTTTGAAGTAGCTTGCATCGACAAAAATGTAAGGCATCGGGCGTTCGATAGGTTTCTTGAGGAACTCAGCAATTTTTTCATCCAGCTCCTTGGCTATCCTGGATACGGTCGAAGCTGATAGGCGTTCAACGCCCAAGTGAGAGACGACTTCTCGGATTCGTCTCGTTGAAACGCCTTGAAGGTATGACTCTGCTATCACATTTGTCAAAGCCAGCTCAACACGAGAATAATTATCAAAAATGCAGGATTTAAATGAACGACCTCTGAACTGGGGTTTTTCCAGAATCAGTTCTCCAACGCGAGTCTTGAGAGATCGTTCTTTATGGCCATTACGTTGAGTTGTTCGCGCCTCACTTCGTTCATAGGGCTCTGCCCCGCATTGCTGGATTGCTTCCAATTGCATAACCAGATTATAGAACCAGGTAAGCAGCTTCTTCAATCCGTCATCCTTATCGACAAGATAATCTTCCCGCAGGTCAAATAATTCCATGGCTCTGTATCCTCCTTGTTTCCAAAGGTATATTGGGTACAGGGCCTTTATATCATTTTACAGAAAATGAGGTACACTACCCTTTGGCCCGAAATGGCCAATTCATTTAGACGACAAAATTTTAGAAAGCATATCTAGAAATAGAATTAATAATATTAAATCTATTTAATTTGATCTAAATTACTGATTGAGCAATCATAACTTTCGGTATAGATTCATGCTTTTCAGTTCGAAGATCCAAATGTGCCTTCCGGAAGTCGGTCCTGGTAGCAATCACGATCGAACGGCAACCGGGCGCTGCTGCCCACAGCCCCGCAAGGATAGCGATGCTGGAGACTGCCGGGAATTCTTTTTAAAACACTCTGCGCGTCCTCTGTGCGCTCTGCGCCTCTGCGGTTTTATTACCGTAAAGCATCGCTTTCCTAAATCCAGAGCCAGAAATTCCCGCCATCATCCAACACCTTTATTTCCCAGATTCAAGAATATTAAGAATCGAGGCTCAAACATGCTGGAAAGGCTCACGAAATCATTACTGGAGGCTCCCGTATTCAAGAGGGGCGAATACAACTACTTCATACATCCCATCACCGACGGCGTGCCCGAGGTCAGGCCGGAGCTGATCCGGGAGGTTACCGGCCATATCATGCGCATTGCCGATCTGGAGGTAGACAAAATTGTGACGGTGGAGGCCATGGGAATTCCCATCGGCATAGGCCTTTCCATCATCAGTGACATCCCTCTCGTGATAATAAGAAAGCGCAAATACGGCCTGCCCGGCGAGATCGAGGTTTCCCAGGTCACAGGCTACTCCAAGTCGCAGCTCTTCCTAAACGGCATAAATAAGGGCGATCGGGTCATTGTGGTGGACGATGTCATCAGCACGGGCGGAACGCTTCTGGCCACGCTTCAGTCCCTGAAGGTTGCGGGCGCAGTTGTCAAGGATGTAGTAGTCGTAATAAGGCGGGGCGAGGGCGTGGAGCGGCTGAGGGCGGAGGGCTACGTTGTCAAGACCATGGTCGATGTAAAGGTCGATGAGAGCCATGTAACCAGCGTCACAAAGTCTCGAGATTGAAATGAATCAGGAAAAAGGATGCCCGGGAAGAAATATTGAAGAGGCACAAAAGCCATCTCCCATCTGCAGCTCCCGGAGAAGCACAGAGGGAAAACTGGAAGAAGATCTGCGTATCGAGACCGTGAAATGGCAAAAAAAGGCCGGGGATCTCTACGAGAAGGTATCCGGAGATGGAGAGTTCCGGGAGAATGTCTCCGCCTACATTCGCGACTGCCAGTACTTTTTGGAGAAAGGCGACCTTATCAGAGCTTTTGAAGCCGTGATCTGGGCCTGGGCCTGGATGGAGATTGGTCTAGAGAAAGGGCTTTTGCAGCAGAGAGAATGAGTTATTATTAATATCATGAGGTGGCCCCAACCGACAGTAACTTTAAGTTAGTATTATATACTTAGACTGGCCTATATGCATTTCAAATGAGCACTGATTACCGCACTCGACTGGATGAGGCAAAGTCTCTGCCTGATATATTCGAACTGGTCAAATCATTGGTATTGAAGAGCATGGGCAAGAGCCGGGGAGGGCTGATGCTGGGCATGGCCAACCTAGGGAATCACCCGCAGGGCTTTTTCGGAGGCTTCTTCACCACGGGCACCAATGTCATCGTCCTCAATAAGATCCCGCTGCAAAGGATCAAGGAGACGCGTCCTGAGCTTTACAAGCCCTACGTCTTTCATGTCCTGCTGCATGAATACATCCATTCCCTGGGCTACCTGGATGAAACAGATGTAAAGTCAAAGGTCTTTGCCATCACAAGAGAGGCTCTGGGAGAAGAGCACCTGGCCGCGCAGATGGCATTTAACAGCAGCGAGTTCATCAAGCATCTGGCCTACCCCGATGTATCCTGGAAGCCGGAAGATGAGGGACTGGAACTGGTGCAGGGCTTTGACCGATCCAGCGTCTCCTACATTGCTTAGGATATAAAAAATAATATGGCAGTTATGGGAATTAAGAGATTGTCGTCCACCGGCGTGTCCAGGCTTTCCACTACTGCAGCTATTGCCGCCAGCTCTACCCCAATCCAGCCCACAAACAGACAGGCCGGCAGAGTAAAGACAAAAAATGCAACCGATCCCTCCACAGTTTTGCGCGGGTTGTAGGGAAGAGGGTGGCGACCTCGTATGCCGAAAATCGTGGCGGCCGAGTCTCCGGCGGCCAGAGCCACAATTGCGGCAGCAATCTCATCGGTACTGCCCAGGAAGAGAGCCAAAAGCAGCGCTCCCACAACATACCAGAAAGCTCCATAGCCGGGAAACCTGACATTCTCCCTTTCAAATGTCTCTTCAAGCCGACCTGCAATAGGAATATTCCGGCCTTTTTGCATCAAGACGATCATTATGCTGCCAAAGATGAGAACGAAGCTCTGAAAAATTATTAGATTTATTCTACCCGAATAAATTAGAATGAATATCAGAAAAAGGCCGAAAAAAAAGTGGAAGAGCTTCCTTCTCAGCTCGAAGCTGAAATTACCTCTCTTCATGCAGCAACTCCTTCTTTTGGTCGTGCCTCCTTGGCAATAGATGCCTGTCCTCCGATGCACCCAGATCTATGCCCAGCAGATAAGCTAATCCGTGAACTGCCATTGTGTTCATTGCCCAACTCAGGGCAAAGAAAACGGCCAGAGTCTCATGAAAGTGATAATGCCAATAGCCAGCCACTGAGCCTATCAACTCCATAAAGCCACCGACCACCACGCTGACTACTACCAGGGAGGCATTCCATTCAATGGAGTGCTTCCCGGAATAGAGTAGACCAATGGCCGCTATTACTGTATACATAACCAGCACTTTGCTAGTGGCAATGGCCAGATATCCTTCCCAATAAAAGAACAGGGCGAATATTATTAAAATTAAGGCAAAAGGAAAGACCTTCCAGCTCCGTATCTCCCTAAAGATGGCCAGTCCTTTCAGCCAGCCCGCCAAAAAGTCGGAAAGCTGCAGAATGACAACCATCATTACCATCCAGCCGGAAATAGTAAAGAGCGATACATCAGCGCTCCCGGTGTAATTAAGAAGTCCTGCCGATATATTGGTATGTTCAACAACGTAACAAACCAGAGCCGATATTGCCAGCAATGCAATCATATGCATGGTCTTCATCCTGGCGGCAGCTAGTACGGCAACGACTATTGCCATCAAGTAGTTCAGCTCAAATAGGAGGCTGGAATGCCAGATATATCCATCCCCATAATAGCCGATAGCGCAGCCTAATGCCACGAGGCCAATCAGTGTGATATTGATAGCTCTCCTGGTAATATCTCCTGTTGTGCTCTTTATACCTTTCAGATTCGTGTAAACGCAGTCATGTAAAAGCTGGAGGAAGGCCGGGACCAGATAACGAAAGATTGGCAGTCGCCCCGTATCATAAAGCAAGAAGTCTGCGCCTATGTTAAAGAGCCTATCCCAGCCGGGAAACATCAGGATGAGCTCGATGCCCCATTCGTAAAAATCCTTGATCAGAGGATCGGGGCGCTCCCAGTTTCCATCTTTTCCTCCTGCATGGCAATAAGACCGGCTGCTGAAATCAAACCTGGCCGAAGCATCGCCAAGACCTGCTTCGTAGGCTTTTTTGATGTGCACTATATCCATGGGCTCGTAGCCCATCATCTGGCTGGCAATGGAATCGGCCATGACCACATCATTGGAGGCGATGATGGTCTCAAAATAAACGGGGCATGCGCTGAGAGGACCTATGGCTTCGCCCCCTATGCTGCCGTCGATTATCACCAGGTTGGGGGTAAAGGCGGAATTGACCTCAAGGATGGTGTCCTCAATGCTCTTTTTGTGATACTTGGCCTTGTCGATATCAGGAAATGTGCCGTACATATTCTTCATGGCAAGGGTGACCCCGGTGAGAAGATGGGTCTTCATGGTGGGCACAGAGATGATCACATCCGCATCGATCGTCTCCATGGAGACCATTTCCATGCCCAGAGCACTGTCCGGTCCGAAGTCGAAATTCACAATCTTGGTTTCAGAGAGGTTGACCAGGCGAACACCCTTCTTCTTCGCCCATTCCACATAGCCGGAATCGGTCGCTGCCTGCCAGAACTTGACCCAGACCATGTCGGCATCGGCAAAGATGGGCTCGGCTCCGACCGATTTAATCAAATCCGCCAGCACATCGGCTACCGTTATGCTGGTGAAAGTCCCTATTTTATCAGCCACTCCACCGCAGATGTTGACCTTGACCAGCACGTTATCGCCATTTTGCACGAACTTACCTATGCCGCCCAGGGAGTCGATAGCATCTATCACACACTTCCTGGTATCCTTGCCTCTCTTAACGGCATATACCGATGGGAGCGATAGCGTGCGATCAATTCTACTATTAGTATTAGTGATAGTATCTGCGCTGCTACTGCTACTATTAGCGCTTGTGATGGCATTGGATTCATTGCTAATGCCTTTATTCCTCTTTTTGCTCTTTACATCAGAGTAAGTGTATATCTCTGGGGAGATGCGCCTTCTCTTTTCTACTAGCAGCGCCAATGCATATCCTGCAAATATCCATACCGGGTAGAGCAGAAATAGAAATAGAACAATAATCTCTGGAACCATTGATTTTGTGATATGCGTGATATTGCTGTGGAACATAAACTCCGAGCCCAACAAGTGGGAAAAGAAGGGGAATGTGCAGCGGATGATATCTGTATAGAGAAGTGCGCTGAAGATTATAAATATCAAGGCGATAATCAGTCCTATTACTATCTTTGCATGTCTGCTCCACTGCATTCTTTTGCCTAAAAGGTAAATGGCCAAACCAAAAAGCAGCAGCAACGGCGGATCTATCAGGAAGCTCATAATTTATACCTCAATAGTATTAACCATTACATTTGAATATATTTAGATATTTTGGAGGGCAGATGGAATTGCCAATGGCAAATCCTTAATTATCAGGCCGATGAGGAATTGGCGGTGAAAAACATGTCAAGAAGCCACAAGCTCGTGCTCTTATTCCTGTGCGTATCGATTCTCTCGATCTCGGCTCTGGCGGAGAGCAATTACACTGTGAACCTCACGGCGAATAAATTTCAGGGCAATTATCTGGTAAATCAGAGCGGCTTTGCTCTTTATTACTTCTCAAATGATGGCAGTGCGAGTGGCGTCAGCACCTGTTATGACGATTGCGCCTCCCAGTGGCCGCCCTTCTATGCCCAAACATTAACCGTGCCGGATAGTCTGAGAAACGCTGACTTTGCCACCATAACCAGAACCGATGGCTCAAAGCAGACTACATTCAAGGGCTGGCCGCTCTACTTCTCTTCCCGGGACAAAGCCGCAGGAGATATCTTCGGAAACGGACGGGAAGATAACCTCTGGCGTATAGTTGACCCTCAAGAGCAGCCTCAGCTCTTCTGAGATTCGCAATCAATTCCTTTTTTGGCTTTGCTCCTCAGTGTAGAGAGTTTTTGCAGGGCATCCTCCAAAGTCTCAATTTTTTTCGCGAAGTGGAAGCGCACCAAATGTCTTACATCCTCCCGGAAGAAGCTGGAGCCCGGAACGGCTGCCACGCCCACCTTCTTTGCCATCCATTCACAAAAGGCGGTATCGTCAGGACATCCGAACTCGGATATATCCATCATCACATAATAGGCTCCCTGAGGAAAGGTGTAAGTGAATCCTTCCTCATCCAGTCCTTTGATGAAGAAGTCTCTCTTCTCCGTGTACATCTCGCTTAGCTCCTCATAATACTCATCAGGAAAGCCGAGTGCAGTAACGGCTGCCTCTTGCAAGGGTGAGGGCGCGCCTACGGTCAGAAAATCATGCACCTTTCTTGCCCCGTCGATTATTGCCGGCGGAGCGATCAGATATCCCAGCCTCCAGCCGGTGATGGAATAGGTCTTGGATAGGGAACTGCAGGAGATGGTCCTCTCGAACATGCCCGGCAAAGATGCGAAATAAATATGCTTGTACGGCTTGTAGACAATATGCTCGTAGACCTCATCGGTTATTACGAATACATCGTACCGATCAGCAAGATTTGCGATGAACTGCAGCTCTTCTATTGTGAAAACCTTCCCGGTAGGATTGGAGGGATTGCACAGTATCAACGCTTTGGGTCTCTGCATAAATGCCTTTGTCAGCTCTTCTTCATCAAAGGAGAAGTTGGGAGGATGCAATGGCACAAAGATAGGCTCGGCACCGGATAGTATGGCATCCGCACCATAATTCTCATAGAAGGGTGAGAACACAACAACTTTGTCTCCCGGATTGCAGACCGTCATCATAGCGGTCATCATGGCCTCTGTGCTTCCGCAGGTGACAACGACCTCTCTCTCTGCATCGATAGGCAGGCCCATAAACCGGGACTGCTTTTTAGCCAGAGCCTCTCGGAAATTTTGAGCGCCCCAGGTTACTGCATACTGATGCGGTCCCTTCATGGCTATATCTTCAAGAGCCCGCAAAAGCGGTTCTGGCGGCTGGAAATCCGGAAAGCCCTGCGAGAGGTTGACAGCTCCATAACTGTTGGCAATTCTGGTCATTTTGCGGATGACCGATTCGGAGAAATATTCCAGGCGACGGCTTGTTGACGGCATAATGCTATTGACCTCTGAAGTTATGGAATTCAACAGGTGGTAAAAATAGATATGCATTAATCTTATGGTGCAAGATGCATCGCTCAATGCACCGTATTTTTGGCACCTATAGAATCATCTTCTATAGCAAACATAGGTGTGCATAATGCGCTGGATGGATGCACCATGCAAAGAGTCTATGCTCATGTGGATGAGGCCACCTTAGAGAAGGTTGACAAAGACGCAGAAGGAAAGAGCATTATTCGGGCCCAATGGGTTAGCACCGCGATAGAATCATACTTCGCACCGAAAAGGAGCAAACGTGGTGGGAGATAACGCACCTCAAGCGTGCCGAAGAGAATGCCCAGGAAGAGGCCACACAAGCGAAGGCCAGGGCGGATAAACTGCAGGGCGAACTTGAGTAGGCCATTAAGGATATGAGCGGTTTGATGGAGGTGCTGGCCACCTCAAGAAATGAGGCGGATTAGCTTCGCGAGGCTATAGAACCTGAAAAACGATAAATAAATTTTCTCCGAGGCCACGTAAGCCAGCTCACGCAAACCATGAGCCAACTATCATTACCACCAGGCCAGGAAGCGGCTAAGAAAAAGGGCTGGGGGCAGTTCTGGCGGAGGGATTAAATGGATGTTAATTTAACTCATGCAATAGCAGCCAACGTCACCTTAGACCAATCTTTGTGGATTCCCTTAATTAGCTTCAGTTCTGGTATAATAGGCGCTCTCGTAGGCGGTGCAGCAACTTATATTATACAACGATCGAATATAAAAAGCAATCAATTTGAAAAGAGAAAACAGAGACAAGAGCAAGTTTATAGCCGGCTAATGGGCCTTGAGATTATGACTGATCAACTACAGACTAGTATGAATGAAGCATACACGCTTTTCGCACTTATTCGTGCCAGAGAGAGGCTACATCTGCCAAGCCGCCCCGAGCTTGGAAAACTTGAAGAAAAACATCGGGAATGCAATGAGCTAGCTCATGAACTCGCAAGAAATTACCAACGATTGTGGGAAACAATCGGTCTAATACGAGTTTTATTTTCACCATCAGAAGAACTGGAAAAACTCATTAAACCGTTTAAACCTTCGATGGTAAAACTTCGAGAACATAGAGAATCGATAGTTTCCTACTATAATGATGCGACAATATCAAATGTTGAGATTGAACCTTATGCTGTTAGCAATAAAGGAGCTGAAGAAGTTATTATAAAATACGTTGTGGATCCATTTGAAGCTCTGCAGAAATACCTCATAGACGAGATACGGGCCGAAAATGATCTGCATTAAGAGCTGGTGGCAATTCTGGAAATAGGCGCGCCTATTCCAGCCAAAACTCTGCAGGCTACACCTCTTCTTTAAATCCCATATCCTCAGCCTCGAAGCGATTCTGTATCATCTCATCCACCTCCGAGAGACCCTGAAGACCTCGGCCAGGATATCCTTGGCCGTCTGGAGATCCAAAGCCTTTGGACTGCAATACACCACCGCCCTCTTTTGTGGCCTGATTAGCTGCTCAATTACTCCTGTCATAGTATGCCTATCATACATGTAAGGATAAGTACTTTCGCCGTAAAACAATATCAATAAACCATTTTTACATAATAGAAAGTATGAATAAGATACAAAAGAGAGAATGATATTGGTGCGGACCATCATCTATTCTCTCTGAAGTCTCGATTGCCGAAAACATCAAGAAGCTGAAGGATAAGATAGATCTGGCGCATAGGCGGTTTTATGGCTTTCAAAGTAGCGATTTCATCCCAGGCTCGGAAGTACGTGAAGAGCTTGGATAAAGACGATGCCAGGATGATCAAGAGCCATATTAATGAGCTGCGGCAGGACCCATATACACCTAGACCGCAATGTGATATCATAAGGGAAAAAGGAAAAAGACCACCGCTCTATAGGCTGAGAGTAGGGAGACATCGAGCAGAGTTTTTCATTGATGAAGACACGGTTTTCATCTCCAAGATGTTTCCGAGATCCGGCGATTCTGACTATAGGTAAAGCTATAAAGAAAGAGCTAGAAAAAGAATAGAGAGGGCTTAAAATGGCTGCTGAAATTGCAAGTGAGATACTTACCGACGAAGAGTATGCCGATGCTGAATACAGGCGTTTCCTCAGAGAGAAGGACAAGTATGTAGATTTTGATGAGTTTTGCCGCCAAGAAGGAATTTAGAAGGCGGATTTACTATTTTCATAAATCAAAGGGATTATTTTTCTTTAATGCCCCAGGATCAACGATCTCCTTGGCAGATGGATTACCGGACACGGCAACCGTTCGCTTGAAGGCTGTGGGATAGCTGACTAAAGCAAAGATTCTAGTTGTAGGACAATTGGCCGGTACGATATAGATAATTTTGCCTATTCGTCCAGAGCCATAGCTCGTTGGCAAAGGGACAATCTGACTTAATTTGCCTCTGGAAAAAAGATGCGAAAAAATGGGGGCTTCGGACCTACTCGAAGTCCTCTCCGCCCATGCCGCCAGGCATTCCGCCCGCGCCGCCCATTCCGCCCGGTCCGCCGGACTTGGAGGCGATGACATCATCGATTCTCAGAATCATGATGGCGGCCTCGGCTGCCGAGTTGATGGCCTGGGTTTTAACCCTGAGCGGCTCAACAACTCCCAGCTTCAGCATGTCCACGGGCTTACCGGTGTCCATGTCCAGGCCAGCGCTCTTCATGCCCTTCTCGTGCTGGCTTCTTAGAGAAACCAGGGAATCGATCTGGTCTAAGCCGGCATTCTCGGCCAGGGTCTTGGGTATGACCTCCATGGCATTGGCAAAAGCCTCGATGGCCAGCTGCTCGCGTCCTCCCACTGTGGAAGCATAAGCTCGAAGCCGGAGAGCCAGCTCTACCTCAGGTGCGCCGCCGCCGGCAACCAGGAGCTTATCCTGCACAGCCACGCCAACAACGCGAAGTGCGTCCTCCATGGCCCGGTCCAGCTCATCGACCACATGCTCAGTTCCGCCCCGTAGAATGATGGATACGGACTTGGGGTTCTTGCAATCTTCCACAAAGGTCATCTTCTCATCAGAGACCTTCCTCTCCTCGACGAGGCCCGCCTTGCCCAGGTCTTCCTTGGAGATCTCGTGGATGCTGGTGACGACCCTGCCGCCCGTTGCACGCGCCAGCTTCTCCATGTCGCTCTTCTTAATCCTGCGCACGGTGTAGATGCCGGCCTTGGCCAGGAAGTGCTGGGCCAGATCATCGATGCCCTTCTGGACGAACAGTACATTGGCGCCAGTGGCTGCGATCCTATCGACCATGCCCTTGAGCATGTTCTCCTCTTGATCCAGAAAAGCCTGCAGCTGATCCGGAGAGGTGATCTGAATCTTGGCATCAACCTCTGTCTTCTCGATCTCCACAGCAGCGTTCAGGAGAGCGATCCTGGCATCGGCGACGGACTTGGGCATATTGGGGTGAAGCCGGTCCTTATCGATGACCACTCCGCTTACCAGCATGGAGTCGGTGATTCCGCCCCCGACCTTCTTCTCCACGGTGATGTTGTCGGTATCGACCGTCCCATCCTCGTCCACTACCGACTGGACAGCTTGAACCGCCATGGCAGCCAGCTCATCGCGAGCTGATTGAGAGCCCTTGCCGGTCATGGCAGTGACTGCGATCTTCCGAAGAAGATCTTCATCTTTTGCAGAGACCTTTATGGCTAAGCCTTTGAGAATCTCCATTGACTTGTCTGCCGCAGCTCTGTAGCCTGCCGCAATTACAGTAGGATGAATCTCTTGCTCCAGCAGTTCCTCGGCTTGCTTAAGCAATTCTCCGGCCAGCACAACGGCAGTGGTCGTGCCATCCCCGACTTCCTGGTCCTGGGTCTTGGCAATCTCCACCATCATCTTGGCGGCGGGATGCTCGATATCCATCTCTTTAAGAATGGTGACGCCATCATTGGTGATCACAACGTCGCCCATGGTGTCTACCAGCATTTTGTCCATGCCCTTGGGGCCGAGAGTGGTCCTCACTGCGCCGGCAACGGCCTTGGCTGCCATGATGTTCGATCTCTGTGCGTCTCTTCCAGCAGTCCTCTGGCTGCCTTCCCTAAGAATGTAAATAGGTGTGCCACTACCGAATTGTCCAGCCATTAATTAACCTCAACAAATACTAATTTAACGGCTAGGTGTTGTTTGAACTTCTATATAAAGCCTATTCAAACAGCATCACTTCCACCGTCTCTCCCTCCTCTATCCCCTCCCGTTCCTCGGCCACCAGCACGAAGCCGTCTGCTCTAGCCACAGAGCTCATGATGCCCGCCCCTGAAATCATGATGGGCTCGGCCTGTTCGCCCCGCAGGGCCACTCTGACCATACTTAAATAGCCTGGTCGCGAGGGAATCTTTCTTGCCAGCCTTGCCAAGACTTTCGGCTGAAGGTCAGAGCGATGGGCCATCTTTTGCAGGGCCGGCCGCACGAAAAGATAGAGATCAGAGATTGCTGCCACTGGATAGCCGGGCAGGCAGACCACGATCTTGCCGGCCACGAGGCCGAAGGCGGTAGGCTTTCCCGGCTGCAAGCGCACCCCATGCACAAAAAGCTCGCCCATCTCTTCCAGCACGCGCGGAGCATAGTCCTTCTCACCCACGGAGGTTCCGCCGATTATTATGATCATATCCGCATCTATGTTATTTGAGATGGCCTCGCGAATGAGTTCTTCATCATCCGGGACTATCTCTCTTTTCTCGGCCAGAGCTCCCCATTTTTCTGCATAAAGCCGGGCCATGAGCCCGTTGATCTCGTATGCTTCGCCAGAGGCAAGAGCGCGTGCACCGATGGCCACCAATTCCCCTCCTGTGGGGATGATGACCACCTTCGGCTTTTCATAAACTTGCACCTCGTCAATCCCCAGCGCCGACAGCATTGCCACATCCGGGGGCCGAAGGGTGTGGCCCTGGGAAAAAACAGTTTCCCCCTGTCTGATGTCTTCGCCAAGGGGGGAGATATTCTTGTAAGCGTGTAGCTGCGTTGTGATCTCCAAATTCGTGTCACGCTTCCTGGTATCCTCCAGCATCACCACGGCATCATAACACCCTGGAACGGGCATGCCGGTGCGTACGGGCCGGAAATTATTCAGAAAAACGGGAGCATTGGGCTTTGCGCCCCTTGTGTCCAGGGATCGAACGGCAAAGCCGTCCATGGCGGCCCGGTCAAAGTCCGGCAGGTTCACGGGAGAGGAGATGTCCTGCGACAAAACCCGGCCTGCCGCCTGCACGTTTAGCAGGAGCTCGGTCCGTTCTAAGGGTAAGCAGCGAAGGAGAAGCATCTCTTTTGCCGCTGCTGCGCCGCGAAAACGTTTAAACATGCAAAAGTCTTGTCAGCCCTTTCCTGGATATATGCTTTTGTATATATTCTGTATATCGTGTGAAAGCTTCATATAATGTAAAGAGGGAGAGGAGGGCAGATACTGAAGATATCGTAAAGAATCATGACGGTGGATGGATGATTTAATGGACGCTGTTGTATGGCTGGAAGAAGTGGGAAAGAATGATCTTTCCGTAGTGGGCGGCAAGGGTGCAAGCCTGGGTGAGATGATAAATATCGGCGTTCCCGTACCGGGCGGATTTGCGGTCACGGCTCAAACTTTCCGGGATTTCATCAACCGGGCGGGCATCGCCAAGAAGCTTTTCGAGGCCCTCAAAGTCGATGTGAATCAAGAATCTGAGCTGCACCGGGCCGAGGAGACGGCCAAGAAGCTCATCATGGATGCAAAGGTGCCTGATGACATCGAGACGGCCATAAAATCTCGCTATGAGGAGCTATGCAAGCGGGAGGGCGAGCAGGTCTTCGTGGCCGTGCGGTCCAGCGCTACAGCCGAGGATCTGCCCGATGCCAGTTTCGCAGGCCAGCAGGAGACCTTCCTAAACATGCGCGGAGCTGAGGATGTCTTCAACGCCGTTCGCAAGTGCTGGGCATCTCTTTATGGGGCACGCGCCATCTTCTACCGGGTGGAGCAGGGCTTCGAGCATGATAAGGTCAACCTCTCCGCCATTGTGCAAAAAATGGTGGACTCCGAAAAGTCGGGAGTCATGTTCAGCTCAGATCCCTCCACCGGCGAAGCACTGGTGGTCTTAGAAGGCGCCTGGGGTCTGGGTGAATCCGTAGTTAGCGGCAGCGTCTCTCCCGATAACTTCGTCGTGGACAGAAAGACCAAGAACATCATCCGCAAGTACATCGCCACCAAGGAGATCATGATTATCAGGGATCCCAAGACCCAGAAGACGGTCACGGTCAAGGTCCCGGACGAGAAGAAAGAGGCCATCGTTCTCACAGACAACGAGGCAATACAGCTCGCCAAATATGCCGAGATCCTGGAGAAGCACTACGGCATTCCTCAGGATATCGAGTGGGGCATAGAGAAGGACAAGATCTACATCCTCCAGTCCCGCCCCATCACCACCATCAATAACGCCAGAAAGGCAGAGCCCGCACCTGCTCTGAGCGGCAAGGTTCTGTTAACGGGCCTGGGAGCCGCACCGGGTGGAGCCACAGGCATTGTACGACTGATTGCCAGCGGCAGAGAGCTGGATAAGGTCAAGCCGGGAGACATCATGGTCACCAAGATGACCATGCCGGACATGGTTCCGGGCATGAGGCGTGCAGGAGCTATTGTCACCGACGAAGGAGGCATGGCCTGCCACGCAGCCATTGTGAGCCGCGAGCTGGGCTGTCCGGCTGTGGTGGGAACTAAGAAAGCCACAACGATCCTGAAAGAAGGCATGGAGATCACAGTAGATGGCAGCAAAGGCATTGTTTACGAAGGTCGCTTGGCCCTGGCAGCGTCTGCCAAGCCAGCGTCCGCAGCTAGCGGGGGAGGCGTGGTCTTTACTAAACCCATTACGGCTACTGAGATCAAGGTCAATGTCAGCGAACCGGACAGAGCTGAGGCAGCAGCGGCCACAATGGCTGATGGCGTGGGGCTGCTGCGCATAGAGCACATGATCCTGGGCCAGGGCAAGACCCCCAACTGGTACATCAAGAACGGCAAGACCGAGGAGTACATCAACGAGCTGGTCAAGGGCATCAAGGTGGTGGCCGATGCCTTCTACCCCAAACCGGTGTGGGTGCGCACCCTGGATGCGCCCACAGACGAGTTCCGGGCCATGGAGGGCGGCGAGGGCGAGCCTCACGAGCACAATCCCATGCTCGGCTGGCGCGGCATTCGGCGCGACCTGACTGAGACTGATCACTTCCGTCTGGAGATAAGGGCGTTCAAAAAGTTGCATGAGATGGGCCTCACCAATGTGGGCATCATGCTGCCCATGGTACAGCACGTTCGCGAGTTTCAGAAGGCCAAGGCCATCATGGTTGATGAGGACTTAGACCTGGAGAAGATCGATGTGGGAATCATGGTGGAGACGCCCGGCGCCGCGCTCACCATTGAAGACTTCATCGAGGACGGAATCGACTTTGTCTCATTCGGCACCAATGATCTGACTCAGTATACCCTGGCGGTAGACCGCAACAACGAGAACGTGGCCGAACTGTATTCCGAGCTGCATCCCGCCATACTCAAGCTCATCGAGTACGTGGTGGAGCGTTGCAATGAAGCGGGAGTCAAGACCTCCATCTGCGGCCAGGCGGGATCATACCCGGAGATGGCCAAGAGGCTGGTTGAGATCGGCATCACCAGCATATCGGCCAATATCGATGCTGTGGCCACGGTCAGAGAGACAGTGGCCAGATCTGAGAAGATCCTTATGCTCAATGCCCTGAGAAACAGGAAATAAAGCCATGAGAGACAAAGCCCTTCCCGAAGATGAGGTAATGCGCATCCTGGCGGAAACGAGAGCGCGTGACTACAGCTATGACCGCTTCTTATCCACTATGTGCACCCTGCCCCACCCAATTGCGGTAAGGGCTCACAACATGTTCCTGGAGACAAACCTTGGCGATCCGGGATTGTTTCCGGGCGTCTCTGAACTGGAAGTGCGCGTGGTGGCCATGCTGGGCGAGATGCTGGGCTGTCCGGACGCCTCGGGATATGTTTCCACGGGCGGCACGGAGTCCAACATTCAGGCCATCCGGGCGGCCAGGAATGAGGCGGGCAGAAAAGACGGCAATATTGTCGTTCCTGCCTCGGCCCACTTCTCCTTCGACAAGATCGGAGATCTTCTCTGTCTGGAAGTAAGAAAGGCAGAGCTTGATGAGAATCTCAAGGTTGACTTATCGTCGGTCGAGTCTCTGCTGGACGAGAGAACCGTAGCTCTGGTGGGCATAGCCGGGACAACCGAGTTCGGCCAGGTGGACCCTATTGAGCAGTTGGCCAAAATGGCCGTGGAGCGGGGCATTCACCTGCATGTGGACGCAGCCTTTGGCGGCTTTGTTCTGCCCTTCCTGGATAGAAAATTTGCCTGGGATTTTTCGGTGCCTGGCGTCTCTTCCATTACCATCGATCCGCATAAGATGGGCATGAGCACCATCCCCGCTGGCGGCCTGCTCTTCCGGGGCCAGGAGTGCTTGAGTGCCCTGGAGACGGAGACACATTATCTTACCAAGGCGAGACAAGCATCTTTAACCGGCACGAGAAGCGGAGCGGCCGCCGCGGCCACCTACGCCGTGATGATGCATCTGGGCCGGGAGGGCTTCAAAGAGATCGTTGACTACTGCATGGATCTGACCTATCATCTGGTAAAAAGCGCAAGAGAAATCGGCATTCAGCCGGCGATCGAGCCTGTCATGAATGTGGTGGCATTAATGGTTCCCTCTCCTGCGGAAGTACGCGAGGAGCTGATGAAACGAGGCTGGCATGTTTCCATGACCCGCGAGCCCAATAGAGCCCTGCGCCTGATTCTGATGAAGCATATGACACGGGAGAACATTGACCTGTTTCTGGAGGATTTGAAGACCATCCTGGCCACGTGATTATTATAAAATCAAACAAATATTTGGTCGGGTTCTGAGAACCTTCGACCTCATTTTTCATGAATCCGGTAAATTCAAACTTTATGACCAATGGCAAAACGTCTCATTACCTTATCGATCTGGATCTTGACTGCGTCGCCTACTTTGGTATCGGCCACGAAGATCACAAAACCTTCCAATCGGGCAATGCCGTCGCCTTCCCTGGCAATGTCCTCAATATTAACATCGTACTCTTTTCCGACCTCTACAGGGGCAGGAGTGCCCATGGAGGATCGATCTGCATCGTAATTTGCCAAAACAAATCGCCGTCCTTTGCGATAAGCCATAAAATGCTTTTCGCGATCAGCTCCCTCGTTATCCGACTATTAAATCCTTTTGCTCCATCATGACAATCCATTTGCTCCTAGAAGGCCAATTTATTTCTGCTAGGATGTCGCTCTTCTTTACATGGACTACCTGGATAGATACAGGGAAATCGTGCCGGATTATGATGCCTTCCAGGCCATTCAATGTCTGCCACTCTACAACTGCGCACGCATCAATACACTGAAGATAAAGAGGGAAATACTCCTGGAAAGGCTGGAAGAAGAGGGCGTGCGCTTTCAGAGCTTCCCCTGGTATCCTCTGGGCCTGAAGCTGGACATAGAGAGCCCCGGCAAGCTGCTGGAAAACCTCCAGGGTTTCATTCACATCCAGGAGGAGCTGTCCATGGTCCCGCCCCTGGTGCTCGACCCACAGCCCGGTGAAAGCATCCTGGACCTGTGTGCCTCTCCCGGCAGCAAGACCACCGAGATCTCGCAGATGATGGAAAATCGGGGTCTCGTAATCGCCAATGAGCCCTCCTTAGCCCGAGTCTCCCCTCTGCGCTCGAACTGCGAACGGCTGGGGGTTATCAACGTCGCCATCACCCGCTATGACGGCCGCAATTTTCCCCGTGGCCTCTTTGACAGGGTCCTGGTGGACGCCCCCTGCTCCAGCGAGGGCCGGGAGAGAAGAGGGCCCGGGGTCTTATCCAGATGCAGCCCTGAAAGATCCCTGGATTTGGGGGTACTGCAGGTCGGCCTTCTCAAAAACGCTCTGCGCCTGACAAAACCTGGAGGCGTCGTGGTCTACTCCACCTGTACCTATGCCCCGGAAGAAAACGAGCTGGTGGTAGAGGAGGCACTGGGAGAAGCGGAGGAGTTTTGGCTGGAGAAGGTCTGCATTCCCGGCCTTTTGGAATGTCCGGGAATAACAGAGTGGAACGGCAAAAGACTAAGCGATGATTTGTCGTGCACCGCCCGCTACTACCCTCATATCAACGACACGGGAGGTTTTTATGTCGCCAAGATCATCAAGAATTAGGAACATATTCGAGCCGCTGGACCAGTCTATCATAGCGAAGCTGTGGCAAGACCGGTTCGGCATTCCAGAGCAGGCCTTTTCCGGCTGCAAATTTTTCCGGAAAGCTCAGAGCATCTGGGTCATTAGCGATGTCGATCTTCCCCGGCTAAGCTACGAGACCATTGGAATGCGCATCATGAGTTGCAAAGACCGCCCCTGGAAGCCTACCACCTCTGCGCTACAGGTCTTTGGCCGATATGCCGCCAAAAACCTTATTCATCTGAACCGGGACGAGGCCATGATCTTTCTGGAAGGAGGCAGCCAGGGTATAGAATCGGACTGTGAGATGGGCTATGTGGTGGTATTTTATAGAGGGGATGTGCTTGGGTGCGGTCTGTACTCACATGGCAAGCTTATTTCCCAGATTCCCAAAGAACGAAGAATGGCAAGCACGGTCGAGAGCGAGGCCTGCCCGGATTGAGAGCGGCCCGCATGTGAGGATTGGGGAGAGTGAGAATCCTGATGATCTTGATTGAGGAAACCGTTTCATCTCTTGCAGAGCCATATTCCGATCAAGAATATTGTAATCAAGACGCGCTGAAGGGACTCTGGTCAGAGCCTCTGCGCCTCTTTCGCTTGTCCAATACCCTGCGGGAAAAGAGCTGTCAGGATGACGTCTCTTTTGTCATAAACCGAAATATCAACTTCACCAATGAATGCACAGGAACCTGCCGGTTCTGCTCTTTCAAGCATGGTATTATCTATTTCCTGACGTCGGAGCAGATTTTAGAGCGCACCAGCGAGGCAGAGCGATTGGGTGCAACGGAGATCTGCCTGCAAGGGGGACTCGCCCCAGAAATGATGCTTGAGGATTACTGCCGGATCCTGGAGCTAGTACATCGCGACTTTCCCAGTATGCACCTGCATGCCTACTCGCCTATGGAGGTACTGCACATGTCCCGAAATTCTCATGTTGAGTTGAAAGAGGCCCTGCGGGAGTTAAAGAGAAGCGGTCTAGGCTCCATGCCCGGCACGGCGGCAGAGATTCTTGTCGATTCTGTGCGAGCGAAGATATGTCCGGATAAGTTGAAGGCAGAAGAGTGGCGGCAGATAATCATGGCGGCGCATAGGTTGGGAATTCCCACCACCTCGACCATGCTCTTTGGCCATGTGGAGAGCTTAGAAGATCGCCTGCGGCACTTGCAGATCTTAAAAGAGATTCAATTGGAAACGGGAGGTTTTACAGAGATGGTTCTGCTTCCCTTTATTCCTGATAATAATATGCTCGGCAAGATTGCCAAAGGTGCCGACCTCTTAGATCGTCTGAAGATGCATGCTCTGGCCAGAGTGGCTCTTTATCCCCACATCACCAACATCCAGGCAAGCTGGACCAAATTGGGCCGAGAAGCCGCGGCTGCGGCTTTGGATTGGGGCGCCAACGACCTGGGAGGAACGCTCATGGATGAGGGAATCGCTCGCAATGCCAGGGAAGCTCCCTGCATAACGCCGGCAGAGCTGATACAGCTTATAGAAGGGCGGGGAAAGAGGGCGGTGCAGAGAACTACCCTGTACGAAAGAGTATGATTAATATGACACCAAACTGCGACGATAAGCTTTACATATTTTGACGATACACTTCCTGCTGGTGGGGATCATTAGAAAAATAATAGTTATCTTGTTAATCGCTTTGCAGGCTTTCGTCATCCCCTGGTCGGTGGCATCGGCCCATGACGTTACCGTCTCGGGATCATCAACTGTGATGCCTCTGGCCGAGGTTGCGGCAGAGCAATTCAATGTCCAGCAGAAGGATTATGTGGTGACGGTTTCCGCCGGGGGGACCGGTGCCGGAATTCTGGGCATTGCCGAGCGCAAGAACGACATCGCTATGGCCTCTCGTGAGGTAACCGAGGACGAAAGGCAAAGATTTGGCGATTCTTTTGAGGAATTCTTGGTCGGGCTGGACGGCATCAGCCTGGCGGTGAGCGATAAAGTTTATCTGGCGGGAGTGACGGGCCTCTCCCGGCAGCAGGTCAAAGATATCTATTCTGGAAACATCACCAACTGGAAGGAGCTTGGCGGCCCGGATGCGGAAATCTACGTGATATCCCGGGAAGAGGGTTCCGGAACCCGCGATAACTTTAATAAGGTAGTCCTGGGCAGCAGAGATGCCGAGACGCCGGGCGTTGATACGGTGGCCTTTGGCGGGGCCGAGGTCAAGACTGCCATATCGGGAAGCGATAAGGCGATAGGCTATCTGGGTTTCAACTATTTGGGGGGCGGCGTTGCAGGTATAGCCTTTAACGGAGTCGCACCGAGCTACGATAACATAAAATTGGATCTCTATGAGCTGCACCGGCATCTCTACTTCTACACCTTTGGAAAGCCTACGAACGGTGCACAAGCATTCATAGATTTCGTGCAAGGGAGCGAGGGCCAGAAGATGGCAGCGGAAGAGGGTTTTATACCAGTTTGATTCTTTTGCCTTTTCCAGTCGTCAGAAAGAGGAGGACGTGGGACACCTCACGTCCGGCCTGACAGTAGCCTTACATAATAGAATGACAAACATCCAAGCTCAATGAGAGCCGAAAGCATGCTATTGATATTGTTGCTGTTTCTTATAATGGCGGGAGCGTGCAGTGAAGCCAGAGAGGTAACTGTTGTTGTATCAGGGTCCAGCACAGTCATGCCCATGGCAGAACTCGCTGCCGAGGAGTTCAATATGATGCAGGACAACTACACCGTGAACGTAAAATCGGGAGGTAGCGGCGTAGGCATCGTGGACGTAGCCGAGGGCAGATCGGATATTGCCATGAGCTCCAGAGAGATTAAACTGGAAGAACGACAGAGATATGAGACGCCAACGGTACGTTTTATCGAGCAGCCGGTGGGATTTGATGCCATATGTCTGGTAGTAAGTCCAGATGTGTATGATTCCGGAGTAACAACACTCACCAAAGATGAGGTTAAACAGATTTATGCCGGAGACATAACCAACTGGGAAGAGCTGGGCGGGCCGAACACGGAAATATTTGCCATTGGCAGAAGGGCCGGCTCAGGAACCAGAGACACCTTCAATGAGATCATAATGGGAAGCCGGGAAGCGGAGACTCCTGCTGTATCTTATGATGCAGGAGAGAGTTCAGAGGTCAAATTCAGTACACAGCGCAGCGACAACGCTATCGGCTATATGGGATACAGCTTTGTCATGACGGGAGACACCAAGGTGCTCGCTCTGGACGGCATCCAGCCCTCGATTGAGAGCATAAAAAGCGGCGCTTATCCTCTGGCCAGAAAGCTTTTCTTTGTCACTTTGGGAGAGCCCTCGTCCGGTGCCAAGGTCTTTATAGATTATATCCTGAGTCCTGAAGGTCAGAAGATAGCTGTGGAGAACGGTTTCATACCGGTATGAGATAGGCGCGATCAAAGCCATGTTCAAGAAGTGACGGGCATGAGGACCAAAACCAAAATGACCAAGACCCAAATATTTTTGCAGTCTGTCAGATGCTGGTTGATAAGAGAAGCTATGTAGACTCCATATACAATTACTATTATTATTCGTGTAAAACAGGGAAAACCTTGATAAATAATCACAGATATACTATGGTCAATCTATAAGGGTGTTCACTGCTCGATCCAAAGAATCCGCCGGAAAACATAGCCCGAGAAGGACCACAATCCCAGAGGAGCACCCTAAAAGAAAGTTGCATCAAAGGAGATGAATAAAAATGCAAATAAGAAGATGGTTTGGAGCATCTTTGCTTTTCGTTTTATTGGCCGCCCTTGCACTTATCCCATGGTCAGCATGCGCTCAGAACTGCCCGGAAGGCTGCCGGTGTCTCACCAATGCAGAGGCAAATGAGCTATTTGGCGCTGGAAATTTTGATATGTGCCAGACGGCTCCCTGCGGTGAAGAAAGATCACCAACAGGGGCTATGGTTCTTAAGTATTGCTTCAAGGCCAAATGCCCCCAGGGTTGCAATTGCATGACTGATGAGAAAGCCAAAGAAATGGGTTACACTCCCTGCTCCGGTCAGAGGATATCCTGCGGTTATGATGCGAACAAAAGGCCATTGTATTGCTTCTCAGCCGCCAGTCCGTGTCCGGCTGAATGCAGATGCTTGACCGAAGAAGAGGCCAGGAAGCTGGGGTACAATAAATTCTGCGGGAACGAAAAGAAGGAGTGCGGCAAAGATCCCCGTGGATACCCGAAATTCTGCTATCAGATTCCGACCCCTGTCTGTCCCACGGGATGCGTCTGCCTGAGCAAAGAAGAGGCTGTGGCAAAAGGCCTTAGAGACAACTGTCTGGATGCCAATGGCAAACCTATTGTCTGTGGGGTAATAGATGCTGAGAAGGGATTATTCAAGTACTGCTTCAAGACGCCTGAACCGGCCAGGTGCCAGTACGACTACAACCTGGGAAAATGTGTCGGCCAATGCGCTGCCGGCAAAAAGTGCCAGTTGAATACGGTATACCGGGACCCCAAGACCTACGAAGTGACATACGCAGAGTGCCATTGCAAGTGAAGGGGTGATTTAGAGCCGAAAGAGCGAAAGAGCCAGGTGGCTGTCGGGAGAAATCTAATCTTTCTTCGTGCCAATCAAGACTTCGCGTGAGATTCAACCGGGTATGGTTTCACGCGAAGGCGCATAGGCGCGAAGTTCCGATGCAGTCCTCCGGCTTGGCGATCCTTGCGTGCTACCAAAAGCAGCGCCGGGCAGCCGCAGGGGCCGCGCTTTTGCGCCGCTCGGGTCCACAGCTCTAGCTCCTGGCCGCCGCTCGTGGGCCGGGACATCCGGGCTCGTGTCGCCTCCGTCAGACGGGTCCGCATGCACTCAGGCGTTCGCGCTCGGGGAGAGCGGGTGGACTATTGCGCATCTCTTTCTGATGGGAAGGAATCAGGCAATGCGTGTCTATACTCACATAATTAGGAATAAGAGGATTGAAATATCTTGATGACAGTTTATTGGATGGTATACGATCATGGAAGTTATCGATGAAGTTGCAAGTGCCCTGAAGATGGATCGTGATGTCCTTGCACGAGTTAGCATCAAGGCATTTTTGGAGAGAGAGCTTAGATGCATTGAAGCAGAGATATTCGGGATTAGGACAAAGCATGGTGTGAGATCCATATTTGAGCTGGACGATAAACTGAAAAAAGGGGAAGTTCGGGAAGAAAATATTATAGACGATTTTCAGGAACTCGACTACCTGGAATCCAGGAGAAATGAGATATTAGCCGCAATGAAGAGTCTTCCTCAGCAGTAGAGGATCTCGTAGTGCTGAAAAGAATCATCGATGCGGAATATGCGGATATCTTGACCGATTCTAACATTTCTCGCGGTAAGCTCAGAGCATTTGTAGATGATAGTTCATTTATTGATGTGTGGTTCTCACTAAAAATTGCAGGTCGGTTTTCCTATCATTGGGAACGCAGGCACATCGATGGCTCCATGTACCGCCACGATAATTTTCCAGATACAAACTGGCAAAGGGTATCTACCTATCCCAAGCACTTCCATAATGGCTCTCAGGATGCGGTTGAGGAGAGTCATATAGATGAAAATCCCGTTGTTGGCTTGCGTCAATTCATGGAATTCGTCCGCTCTCAGCTTGCCAAAATGGGTAAATGAAATCTTGTTGACCCATAGGCACAGAGACGTTTTAAAGGCAATCTAGGGGCGAGATTGGCTTCCCGATCCAACGGCTTACGGCAGCAGCGCCCGGCATCCGCTCGACCGTGATTGCCGCTGGCGCTCGGCTCCCGGCTGCTGCTCGTGGCCGCCGCGAGTAGGCCGGGCCGTCCGGGGCTGCGGCGATGTCGTCCGGGCAGGATTGCACACGAACGCTCGCTTGGAAGTATATGATTTGCGTTTACTACTTATCGATAATTTTGATCTAGTACTATTTTAGCCAATCACAAAGGCACAACGGAATCACGATTCTAATTGTTTTTCGTCAAGAAGCTCTAGAATCTTAACTTTTAGCAAAGGCAAATCGTAGGTAACCGTATCCCATATTTCGCCCAGATCCAATCCGAAATATTGATGCACTAATAAATTTCGCATGCCTATAATGCCTTTCCAGGGAATATCTGAGTGGTTCCTCTTAAAAGAATCCGACAACTGGTTTGCCGCTTCTCCTGCAACCTGAATATAATAGATAATCCATACCTGGATAAGCTCTTCATCGCAAAATGCCCTTTCGCCTCTTGCAGCATATTTCTCGATATTCAAGAGAGCTTCCAGGATATCCAAAAGCCATGCTCGATCATCCCTCAAAGGGCCACCGCCTCATTGAGCACACGGTCTCGGATACGCTCTCGCAAACCGCGATCGCTCACCACATCTACCTTGACGCCCAAGAACTCCTCAAGTTCCTGTATCAGGGCTGCATGCCCCAGCAGAGTTGTACCTCTCTTGAACTCGACTAGCAGATCTATGTCGCTTTGAGAGTCGGCCTCTCCTCTGGCTACAGAACCGAAGACGCGCACATTATGGGCACCATGCTTGGCAGCAATCTGAAGGATATCGTTACGTCTTGATTTCAAGAGGTCGTTAAGATGCATTATAATATACACTGTCTCCTAGATAGATTAATGCTTTGAGCAGGAAGAGTTGGCAGGTTCGAGGCATCCATGGTCGGTCTCCTCTTCATTGGGCGGCCCGTTCAGGATTGGAGGTATACAGACCCCTGCCTATTCTGCTGTCGCTCGACCGTGGTCGCTGCCTTGCCCGGCTGGGATTGCGGCAATGTTGTCAGGGCGGGCTGGATTGCCTGGCAAGCGCTCGTGCAAGGGGGCAGGAGGCCTGGCAAGCCTGAGGGCCAGGAAGAGCTGTAGTCGAGCTTACCGGAATTCTACTGGTCATCAAATTCGTCCCCGGAGCATACAAATATTAAGCAGTAGCAATAATCATTTTAGAAGAAAGCGGTGGTTTTGTTGCTGGTGAAGTTTGAGGTTTACTTTGATGGAGAGAACTGGTGCGCTCGTGGAATAAGTGTCGGTATATTCACACAAGGAAAAACCCTTGATGAGCTAACTGGAAATATAAAAGAGGCAACTAGTCTGCATTTTGAAGATATTCTTGAATCTGGTGAAGAGTTGAAGATCTTATCAATTTCAGAATTTGAGGTGCAGCCTCCTGCAAAAGCGTCCGGTTGTTAGCGGCGAGAAGCTCCTCAAAGTGCTCGTTCGACTGGGCTATGAAATCATTCGGCAGAGAGGAAGTCACATTAGGCTGAGAAAGCCAACTGCCGCAGGAGATCATAATATCACGGTTCCATTGCACGACGAGCTGGCGAAGGGTACATTAAACGACATTTTATCTCAGGTATCCATCTGGAATGGGATTTCAGAGGATGCCTTGATAGAAATGATTAAGCAATCATAAACCAAACGACCAAAGAAGAAATCTCATCGCAGTCTCCATCTTTGCGATCCTTGCAGGCTACCGGATGCATCGTCAGGCATCCACAGAGCCGCGCTTGTGCGCCGCTCGGGTCCCGGCTACAGCTCGTGGCCGCCGCTCGTGGGCCGGGGCCGTCCGGGCTTGCGGCGCTGTCCTCTGGGCGGGCTGGCTTGCTGGACAAGCGCTCGTGCCAGGAGGCAGGGGGCCGGTCGGGCCTGAGGGCCATGTGGCGCATGCCTTCGGTTCGCTATTACTATTAGTGGATAATTATATCAACAACTTCGGACCGAACCACAGAGGCGCAGAGACACAGAGACGCTTAAAGGGCAACTACTGGCAGTCTCCAGTTTTGCCATCCTTGCGAGCTAATGGCAGCAACGCCGGGCAGCCGCAGGGCCGTGATTGCTGCCGGCGCTCGGGTCCCGACTGCGCTCATTGGCCGCCGCATGCGAGCCGGGCCGTCCGGGATTGCGGCGATATCGCCAGAACGGGCTGGTTTGCCTGACAGACGCTCGCGCTCGGGGGCGCAGGAAGCCGGTCGGGCCTGAGAGCCAGGTGGAGCCGGAACCGGGCGAGGGCTTAACTGCGGCTGGAATTATCAAAAAGAGATGTTGTCGTTATGTAACCTCTTGGATCGAAGCTTTGATCTCCTTGAACGGCTTATAATAATTTATGCTTATTGAAGATCTCCGGAATAAAAAGCGAGAGGAGATTCTAAAGATCGCGGCAAAGCACGGCGCTCGTAATGTCAGGATCTTCGGCTCAGTTGCCAGAGGCGAGGCAGACTCAAAGAGCGATGTAGATATTCTGGTAGAGTTTATTCCGGGCTCAACTTTGCTTAGCCAATCAGCCATGATTCGGGAGCTTGAATCCTTCCTGAAGATTAAGGTCGATGTGGTCAGCGACCGTGGCCTGCGAGAGAGAATTCGAGAGCGAGTCTTGAGTGAGGCGGTGCCTCTTTGAGGGATGACAAGGCGCGTCTTCGTGATATAAACGAGGCCATAGAAAAGATTGAGAAGTATGTTTCCATCGGCTATCAGGCCTTTGCCGAAGACGAACGAACACAAGTCTGGATAATTCATCATCTCCAGGTGATCGGTGAAGCCTCTAATCACCTATCTGATGAGCTGACAGAACAGAAACCTGACATTCCTTGGGCCGACATTGTGGGCTTAAGAAACATTCTTGTGCATCAGTATTTTGGAATTGATCTCAGGCAAGTCTGGGAGACCGCAGAGCTTGATATGCCGGTTTTAAAAGCTAAGGTCAGGGAGATTCTGCAAGAGATCAATGATAAATAGCGGACTTGTGTCGCATTTTAGCTCGGGTCCCGGTTGCTGCTTGTGGCCGCTGCACGTGGGCCCAGCCTGGGCGACGATGTCGCCAGAGCGGGCTGGCTATCCTGGCAAGCGATCGTACAAGGGAGCAGGATCCCGGTCGGGCCTGATTTCTGGTGGCGCTTGCGTTCGGATAAGGAGATTTTTCGGGCGCCGGCTAAGAGTTAGGAAACCAGAAACCGCTAAAAGGACGAATCTGAATTATTTAAATAAATCTATATCAACTGGTAGACCTACTCTCATGAAAAACCTTGCAAAAGCCTGAGATAAATGCTCTCTATAAGGAGGCAACAGCCTTAATCTCTTGCCATTATATTTGGACAATTCAATCAAGAAATTCTAAGGAACGCCGTAGACGTTCCTGAAATCCACCACTTGAAAATCTGTTTCAAATCCTTCTAATTCGCATCTGTTTAAGAGATGGTATCCAAAAAGGTTTCCCTGGCGTAGCGATTCTTTGCCTTTGCGGCTCTTGAAGAAATCGTTTTCAGATCCCATTTCGCTGATTGGCCAAATGGGACTTACCAGGACGTTATCCAGCTTGTGGTGAGCAAGATCGCAGGACTGGCTCATAACAATCACATCGTATTCGATTATCTCTGCCGAAATTCTTCCTTCCCCAATTGATGAAGATGGAACGATGACCGGACATGAACTCATAAAATCGCCCTGCATGAGAGTTTCGTCTGCATCAACGATATCGTACCAGGGATAGTCTCTCATGAAACCAAAAACACTGGCTAGATAGCCTCGGGCAATACAATTTTTGGTTTTGCCTTGGTGATCTCTCTTACATCGATCTCTACAAAATATCTTTTTTTGGGCGGCATTCGAACTACTACGTCATATTCTATTGAATCTTCAAGGTTGGTTTTATTGGCAAATTCTTCCTTTGAATCAACCTTCTCTTTGGTCACCGATTGAGGATACGGTTTGGATTGGCTGACAGACATGAGTGGCCTCTCTATTAATTGCATGTTGCTTCTTAGAATATATCCCTTTGCCAGGAATATAATTTTTATGTTCTTCATCTAGGGAGAGGCAGTAGCAAGGCCAGGCGGACCCGCATGCACGTAGGCGCTCGTGCTCAGGCGCGCGGGAGGCCGGTCGGGCCTGAGGGCAAGATATGCTTGCCTCCGGTAAGGGTAATTTTCCTCAGGACGAAAGGAACAAGGCAATTTTAAGGATTGACATTTTCTTTGCCAGCTACGTCTTTCAGTTCGACCTCCAGCTCCTCCACCGTCGGCAGGCACCCTTTGAAGTGCTCCGGCAGCGAGGCCGTGATCTGGTAGGTGGCCACGCCCATTGGCGTTTGAGTATCTCGCAAGGCGTATTCCACGATGATTCTGTTCCGAGTCCGGCAGAGAATCAGTCCTATGGATGGTCCGTCGTCTGAATGCCTTAACAGGTCATCCACCGCAGAAAGGTAGAAGTTCATCTTTCCGGCAAACTCCGGCTGAAAATCGCTGATCTTCAACTCAACGACAATGTAACAGCGCAGGCGCAGGTGAAAGAAAAGCATATCGATGTAGAAGTCTTCGCCACCAACCTCCAGATGAAACTGGCTGCCTACGAAGGCAAAGCCCACACCCAATTCTAGCAGGAACTCGCGCAAGTGATGATTCAGGGCACGCTCAAGATCACGCTCCTGTATTTCCTCACTAAGGCTCAGGAAGTCGAAGTTGTAGGGGTCTTTGAGGATCTGCAAGGCCAGCTCGGACTGTCGTGCTGGCAAGGTACGGTCGAAGTTGGCAATAGCTTTGCCCTGCCTGCGGTACAGGTCGCTCTCGATCTGATGAACGAGAACGTTCCTGCTCCAGCCGTGCTCGATTGTCTTGTGAACATAGAATTTGCGCTCAGCAGGTTCTCGGGCGTAATCCAGAATTCGGACGTTATGGCCCCATGGTAATTTTGCAACAGCCTGTTGCAAAAACTGTTCATCCTGGTATGTCTCGGCAAAAGCCCTCATATATCTAAGATTGCGTGGCGAAAAGCCTTTCATCTCTGGGAAGGAGCGATGCAGATCAACGGCCAGTCGATCGATTACCTTGGAGCCCCAGCCTTCGCTCTTCATGCGTTCGGAAATCTGTTTGCCCATCCGCCAGTACAACAACACAAGCTCCTGGTTTACCGACTGTGCGGCCCTCAACTGGGCAGAGCTGATCTGTGTCTTCAGCTCTGTCAGCAATTCCATGTATCTTGGAGATAGGCCCTGCGGACCATTATTTCTGGCTGGGGATACATTTTTGCTCTTCATTCCTAGACCTTGAAATTTGGTAGTATTAAAAGGATAAAAAGGAGATGCCAAATTGAAGCGCCACCATGGGGGCACTGATCACACGGAGGACACACAGAGACTTTTGCATAGGTTCGGGACAAGATCCAGCTTTGCGATCCGACGGCTTTCGGCAGCAGCGCCCGGCAGCCGCGGGGCCGTGATTGCTGCCGCCGCTCGGGTCCCGGCTGCTGCTTGTGGCCGCCGCATGCGAGCCGGGCCGTCCGGGACTGCGGTGATGGCGTCGGGGCGGGCTGGATTGCCTGGCGGGGAAGTGGGGGGCCGGGGGCCGGTCGGGCATAACGCCTTTCGATGCAATTTGTCTGTTAGTTAACTTTTAATAGCATGCTGTACATAAATTAACGGGAATCGAATAATAATTGCCATGGGGTAAATCATGTCTGTAGAGGTTTCTGTAAGCTCGGCCAAAAAGAATCTCGAAGATATTCTAGCGAAGTTATCTCCCGGTGAGACAGCTACTCTGATCGGCCCTGAGGGCAGACCTATGGCCGTACTGGTTCCACTAAGATCTTCTGAGGATGAGGCAGCGGAAATTGACTGGGATGCAGAGTGGCAGGCCTTGGCCCATGAAATCGATTCCGCATGGAAGAGCGAGAAGAGCGCTTTGGAGATTCTTGCCGAGATGAGGAGATGAAACTGACAATTGATGCCAGCGTCTTTGTCTCTGCAGCCCGACCTTCTGAAAAACAATACCCTCTGAGCTACAGGTTTCTGCATAGGGTGAAAGGATCAAAAATATTCTGCCCCACTCTTGTGCTTGCCGAGTCCGGGGCGGCTATTGCCAGGCCGACCGGAGACTCGCTTTTGTCCGGGAGGCTGGTCAATCTCATAAAGCATTTCCCAGGGATGACACAGGTTCCTCTGGACCTGCCTCTTGCCCTTCGTGCAGCAAAGATTGCCATTGAAAATCGCCTTCGTGGCGCGGATGCCGTTTATGTTTCTGTTGCTGAGGATTTCGAGGCCGTTTTGGTTTCATGGGATGGAGAGATGTTAGAACGCTGTCCGGAATCAGTGCTAGCGATGAGCCCTGAAAAATGGCTGGAAAACGCCTCAAGTGGCGGGCGGGAATAAGATCATTTCATAGAGAATCTCCGATTAAGCAATACTTGCGAGCTACCGCAAGCAGCGCCGGGCAGCCACGGGGCCGTGGTTGCCGCCGGCGCTCGTGTCCCGGGCCGTCCGGGCCTGGCGGCGCGGTCGTCTGGGCGGGCTGGCTATCCTGGCAAGCGCTCGGACAAGGGGGCAGGGGGCCGGTCGGGCCGAGGTCACGGGTTCACGCGAAGGCGCGAAGTCGCGAAGTTCCGATGAGAAAAGGATAATTTTTTGCCAGAGCCCTTGTGCCGCGTCGGTGGAGCCGTTTCTCGGCAAAGGCCATCCGGGGCCACAGCCGTCGTCCGCCAGGCGGGCCCGACTGCCAGCCAAACGCTCGGGATCGGTAGGCTGGTCGGGCCTGAGGGCCAGGAGAGCCTGCCTCTGGCAAGGGCAGTTCTCCGGGCGCGGGATTTTTGGAAACAGTGGCCGTTTGTTAATAATATTAGCGGATAATTATAACCAGACAACTAACGATCCCACCACAGAGACACAGAGCGCACGGAGGACGCACAGAGACTTTTTTAGCAGAGAGATCCGATGCGGTCTCCATCTTTGCGATTCTTGCGGGCTATCGGCGGCAGCGCCGGGCCAGTCGCATGGCCGCGTGCTGGGGCGCTCGGGTGTAGGCTGCTGCTTGTGGCCGTCGGTCGCGGGCAGGGCCGTCCTGGCTTGCGGTGATGTCGTCAGGGCGGGCGGGCTATCCTGGCAAGCGATCGTGCCAGGGGACAGGAGGCCGGTCGGGCCGCGGGGACTTGGGCGCATGTCTGCAATCCAAACAGTATTTCAGAGAGCTGAATGCCAATAGGGCTGGGCAACCTACGATACATATCCAAAGAGATTATTTATAAGGTAGATTGGTTATATCATTTGAGGCTTACAATTGAAAGTCAGAGCCGTCATTAAGCTGGTAGAAGATGATGGATGGTTCCTTGATAGAACAAGAGGCAGTCACAGGCAGTACAAGCATCATTTTAGGAGAGGATTAGTTACCATCTCAGGGAATTTGAACGATGAAGTACCAAGGGGCACCTTGAATAGCATATTGAAACAAAGTGGTCATAAGGAGATTTTGGAAAGATGACTGAGTATCTGATTATCATTGAAAAGGCTGAAAATAATTATGCGGCCTATTGTCCGGACTTGCCCGGCGTCATTGCCACCGGTCCTACGAAAAAAGAAACGTTGGTGCTGATGAAAGAGGCAATAGAATTTCACCTTGAAGGGTTGAAGGCCGAACGCCTCAGCATCCCCGAACCAACTACCACTGCGGCTTCTGTAGATGTAAGTGTGTAAACGCTGAATTTCTTTTTGCAGTCTATTTAAGCAGCGCCGGGCAGCCGCTCGGCCGCGCTCTGCGCCGCTCGGGTCCCGGCTGCGCTCGTGAGTCACCGCCTGTGGGCCGGGCCGTCCGGGCCTGGCGGGGAAGTGGGGGGCAGGGGGCCGGTCGGGCCTGAGAGCCAAGTGGTGCTGGACTCCGGCAGAGGCAATTTTCAGGTTGCTGGGTTTTGGAATCTGTGGTGATTCGCGGTTACTATTAGAAGATAATTATAACAGAACAATTACGAATATAACCGCAGAGACGCAGAGAACGCGGAGGACGAACGAACGGAGACGACGATTGCTCAGAGGCAATGCGCTTTTTGAATGCGGTTGCTGTCGGCGCTCGGGTCACGGCTGCTGCTTGTGGCCGCTGCCTCTGGGCAGTCCGGGGTTGCTGCGTGGTCGTCAGGGCGGGCTGGCTTGCCTATCAAGCGCTCGTGTCCGAGGGCTGTAGGCCGGTCGGGCCGAGATCACGGGTTCACGCGAAGGCACGAAGCCGCGAAGTTCCGATGAGAAAGGATAATTTTTCGCCAGAGCCCTCGGGCCGCGTCGGTGGAGCCGTTTTTCGGCAAAGGCCATCCTGGGCCACTGACGTCGTCCGCCAGGCGGGCCCGCATGCACGTAGGCGCTCGTGCTCGGGGGCGCAGGAGGCCGGTCGGGACGAGATCACGGGTTCACGCGAAGGCGCATAGGCGCAAAGTTCCGATGAGAAAGGACAATTTTTCGCCAGAACCCTCGGGCCGCGTCGGTGGAGATGTTTCTCGGCAAAGGCCATCCAGGGCCACAGACGTCGTCCGCCAAGCGGGCTCGGTTGCCGGGAAAGCGCTCGGGATCGGGAGGCCGGTCGGGCCTGAGAGCCAGGAGAGCCTGCCTCCGACAAGAGCAGTTCTCCAGGGCGCAGGATTTTTGGAAACAGTGGCCGTTTGTTAATAATATTAGCTGATAATTATAACCATACAACTAACGATCCCACCACAGAGAAACGACCATGACTTTAGGTCACCCATGTGGATGAAAATGGACGTAAGCCATATTTATGAGTATCTCGTTTATTCAATTATGAGACGGGATAATTAGGTCGTC